>OGLJ01001015.1_pt1 | contig 26320 bp, 26 predicted proteins | sample 1572801 | NCBI WGS metagenome assembly OGLJ01 (sample SAMEA2581877, study PRJEB24529) | metagenome | biome: Human gut stool | place: China | collected 2011
TCTGTTTATTCTGGAACTTTTTTGTTCTCTGGTATTCCTGTAATATTACTTATCAATCCAAAGAACGATATTCTTATTGCGGCAATTCCTTTTTGTCTCCTTTATTATTCCAGCAGCCCCAGAAAGATTTCTCTCCGCTCCACTTCTTCCGCTTCCTCATTTCCGTCCGCCCTGGCGTGCAGCAGCGGATATTTTGACCCCGTGCGCAGCATCTCCATCACCGACGCATAGTTGGCATATTCCGGCGACACCAGAATCATTCCTTTTCCACGCGACAGTTCCTGCTCCATCAGGCTGCATAGATAGCGGAGGTTTGCTCCGTGAACCAGCGGAAACTTTTCCCGGATCTCCTGTAAGCGTTCGTCCGGCTGCTTCCAGCTGCCGTAGACGCCGCGGTAAATCTGCATAAATTCATGCAGCTGTTCTGTAAAATGCTCCGGAATCTTTCGTCCCGACTCTGCAGCAAGGAACCACAGATATTCCGAGAGCGGCATATACACCGGAACAAAAGCATGTTTCCTCACCGCTTCCTCCATATTCTGATTCAGATAAGCGCTATGCAGCACAATCGGATCGCCGGCCAGCAGCAGCTGTCTGTCCTCCGTCACATATACCGCCCACTCCTGTAAAAGGCTTTTGGTCCACTCCCTGCTCCAGGCATCCGGCGCGGCGGTCTTCTCCCGGAAAGAGGCACGCACCTTTTCCCGCCACTCCTCATCCAGGCAGTGCCATGCATCCCCGAGTAAGAGCACCTGCCACAAGATATCCGCTTCTTCCGCAAAAAGCAGCTGTTCCAGAAACGGTGTCACAAGATGCGCCCTCTTTCCGTCCGCCTCTAAGACCGCACGCAGGATTTCCGGAACCATTCCGTCCGCCTCCGCACCCTCGGTCTGGAATACCAGAAACTGTTTTTCCTCCCCGTCCGTCTCCTGCAGCCGGTTTGCAATCTGTCCTGCCGCAGCCGAGAATGTACAGTATTCTTTTGCGGTGCTGTACGCTTTTCCCGCATGAAGATCCTGCGCCGTGTAATCCGGCAGCACTGCCGTGCGTTTTCCTTTCTGGTTCAGGTAAAGTGCCATCCACTCTGTATACACGGACAGCGGCGGCAGATACACCGTCTCCTGCTGCGGTTCTTTCATATCTTTCGTATCTTTCGTGTCTTTCGTGTCTTTCTTCCCGTCCCGAAGCCGCCCGGACAATACGGCTGCCTCCGGCAGTATGGCGCGCTCCGTGCAGTTCTCTACATGGGATAAGCTGTTTAAAAACGCCTCGATTCTCGTTATCACTCCCACCTTGGACTGATGCTCGTCCACCTCTATTTTCAGGTACGGCTTGTCCCCCATAATTTCCGCAAAAAGGTGGGAGATCATGCCGTCCGGTCCGCAGCCGTGGTTCGTCAGATAGACGGCATACAGATTCGGATGCTCCTTAATGATCTTCGCTCCCGACAGAATGTGCTGCGCAAATGGCCAGTACAAATTTGGATAATGACCGGACAAATCCACATCATGTCCTTTCAGATGGGAAAGTGTCAACACTCTGCACCCTCTCTTTAACATTTCCCCGGGAATTCCCATATTTAAAACCGGGTCTGACACGCCGTAGTTTCTTGTAATCAGAACGAGCACCTTGTCCTCCGGTTTCAACTCGTCCAGGATCTGCGCGCCCAGTTTTTCAGAATTCTTCTCACAGCGCACCATCGCCGCCGCGCCCTTCGCGAGCGCCGCCGCACACCGTGCCTTGTCGCATCCCAGTTCCTGACCCGCTTTGATCATCGCTCCCGCGAGCTGCGGTTTTCCCATATCCAGATCCAGAACCGGGCAGATCAGCTCCACGCCGCGTTCCGAAAGCCCCAGCACACTTGCGACAATCCGCGGCGCTGTCTGCATATAGACACAGCCGTAATTGTGCGCAACGCCGGAAGTCTCATGCCGGATCGTATGGATACACGGGATAAAAATGTAGTCCACCTTTTTTCTCGCAAGCCATTCCATGTGCCCGTGCAGTAATTTTACCGGATAACAGGTCTCCTCCGCCGCCATCTCCTGTCCGAGCGCAATGATCTTATCGTCCGTCTCCGGCGACAGCAAGACATTAAAGCCGAGAGTCTTAAAATACTGGTACGCCATCGGGAAAAATTTATAAATCATGAGCGCACGCGGGATTCCCACAGTCTTTTTCCCCGGCAGCAGCGTTCCGTCATAGCCTGCCAGAAACCATTTCTGGCTCTTCCGGTAATTCTCCTCATTCCGGATGCTCTCCTTTTGGGATGTGCCACCCTGCTCTTTTGCCGCGAGCGCCGCTCCGTATGCCCCGGTCACATCGTAAAACGGCGTGATGTGAAGCCGTTCTCCAAACACTTCATAGAAAGCCGCAACGATTCCCTCGTTATGCACGACTCCGCCCTGAAGGCAGATATGTTCTCCCTTGCGCTTATTGCCGACTACCCTGTTTAAATAGTTTCTGACAATCGAGCGGCACAGCCCTGCACAGATATCCTCCTTGTCCGTGCCTGCCGCAAGCTCCGCTGCAATCTTGGATTCCATCAACACGGTGCAGCGCTCTCCCAGATCGATCGGCACATTTGCTTTCAAGGCACTGTTTCCGATCTCCTCCAGCGATACTTCCATGCGGTTCGCCTGTTCCTCGACGAAGGAGCCCGTACCCGCCGCACACACTTTGTTCATCTCGAAATCGACGACCTGACCGTCCCGGATACTGATGTATTTGGAGTCCTGACCGCCGATCTCAAACACGGTATCCACCTCCGGGCACAGATGGGCAGCCGCGCGCGCCTGCGCCGTGATCTCATCCAACACCGTGCCTGCACCGGTCTTCTCCGCGATATAGTACCGCCCCGATCCCGTGACACCAATGCCTTCCCACGTGAGTGCTTCCCCGTATTTCCGCTTTAACTGTGCCATTCCCTGCTGCACCGCGCCGAGAGGATTGCCGCGCGTTCTAAGATACAGATCGTCAATGACGGCTCCGTCCTCCCCCGTCAGCACAAGGTTTGTGCTCGTGGATCCCACGTCAATCCCGAGCCAGAGCTTTTCCCCGCCACGTAACGGTCTGGTCCGGTGAAGTGCCTCCTTCTCGTAGTCATATCGCGGCAGCGCCTTTCTTTTTTGCTCCTCATCCGCCACCTCCCTGCGGATCGGGTGTTTCCAGTCGAAGGCCAGCTTCCCGCGGCATGCACAGGCTGCGATTCCGGCAGCAGACACCACAGCTCCCTCTTCCCCGCAAAGCAGTTTTTCCTCTTTTAATCCGAAGATATCACAGATGGCGAGGCGCACGCCTTCATTATAGACAACGCCTCCCGTCACAAGCACCGGCGGCTGTACCGGAAGTTTCCGCACGACCGCAGATTTAAAATTGCGGATCACGGCATAGGAAAGTCCGAGCAGAATATCTTCCACCGGCACACCTTCCTGCTGTCTGTGGATCAGGTCTGTCTTGGCGAACACGCTGCACCGTCCCGCAAGCCGCGGCACACTTTTCGCCCGTCTGACATACTCCGAGTAGGCGGACAGCGGAAGTCCGAGCCGGTACATCTGATCCTCGAAAAATGCTCCCGTTCCGGCGGCACATTCCCCGTTCATGGCGTAGGAGAGCGTCTCTCCCTCACGGATTCCGGTAAGGAAGCAGGAATTCTGTGCTCCCATCTCTACGATGCTTCCCGCGTCCGGATAGAGCATTCTCTGTCCTTCCAGAAGGCTGCTGATGCGGTTGATCTGCACTTCCTTTTGGATCCCCGGATACAAACAGACTGCACCGGGATTGACCGCTGCATACAAAATCCTGTCGCCGCACGATGTCTCCACCTGCCCAAGCATGTCCACAAGATTCTGATACAGTTCTCCGCGATGCAGTCTGTAATCTTTATATATGATGTTTTCGCCTTCGACAACAGCGATGGAAATACTTCCATTTCCGATGTCGATTCCAAGTCCTGCTTCTCTCATTGCTTTCCTCCGAAATTGCCTCTTACGCATAGTTAGAATATTCTAACTAAATGTATCACATTGCAAGAGCCGTTTCGGTTGCAAAAGCAACGGAATCAGTTTTCTATTAGAGAAAGATTCTCAAATAGTTCGATCAGTCTAACTTCAATCCTGCCAGAAGCGAGCCAAGGCTGGTTCCTGTGGATGTGTGGTCTGTGTATGCCTCCAGATCTTCCACACCTTCGGTATCTACCATCTCCTCTGCCAGCGCCTTCATAGACAGGCTGATCTTATTGTCGTTGGTATTTAATACCTTTGCCTTGACCTTCTCTCCGACCTTAAGCACTTCGGACGGCTTTCCGATTCTGCGCTCACAGATCTGTGAGATGTGCACCAGTCCGCTCAGTCCGTTGCCCAGATCAATAAATGCGCCGTACGGCATCAGGCTCTCGACAGTTCCCTCAAGCACGGTTCCCGGCACGATCATAGAGATCTTGTGATTGCGCTCCTCCGCCTCTGCCTCGAGTGCGACCGCCTTTCCGGAAAGCACGAGCTTTTCGCGCTCCTCATCCACCGTGATGACCCGGACCGGAATCTCTTTTCCTACCCAGCTCTCCGTATCCTCCACATAAGCGGATGTGATCTGGGATGCCGGAATGAACGCGCGGATCCCCTCAAGATATGCCACAACGCCTGCCTTCACGCTCTCCTTGATGCGGACGGTTGCCGTTGTACCCTCCTCCATCATCTCTTTGAGCTTCTCCCATGCCTGCTCTTCATTGGCTTCCCTGCGGGAGAGAAGAATGTTGCCTGCGCCGTCGTCTACCCGGATCACGGTCGCCTCGATCGTATCCCCCACATGCACAGCCTCCGCCAGTGAGAAATCCGGATCGCTGCTCATCTCCTCCGCACTGATAAATCCCGGTGCATAATATTTCAGGTCAAGCGTAACGCCCTCCTCGTTGACATCGATCACCGTGCCGGTTAAAATATCTCCCTCTCTGATTCTGCGGAAAGAAGCTTCTAACTCCTCCTTGTAATCATCCATTGATTCCATGTGTCTTAAACCTCCATCTCTTTTTCTACCTGTAGTGTACCACATTTCAGTCTGATTACAACCTTGAATAAATCACCGTCCACCTCGATTGACAGTTTTCCGCCCTGCGCCTCGGTAAAACTTCTGGCAATCGCAAGTCCCAGACCCGAGCCCTCCGTGCCGCGCGAAGTATCGCCGCGCACGAAGCGCTCCGTGATCTCCTCCGGATCAAAATTCAGTTCCGTTGCCGACATATTTTTGATCGTAATCTCCACGAATCTCTCCGGTGCCATCCCGTATTCCTGTACCTGCACGTACACGCGGCTCTGCGGCATCGCATATTTCTGGATATTGACAAACAGATTTTCAAAGATGCGGAATGTCTTCTGATTGTCAAGCACCACGATCACTTTTTCCTCCGGCACATCCCATCGCAGCACAAGCCCCATCGCCGCAAAGCGCTCCGTATGCTCCACCGCAACCTGCTTTAACAGATTCACCACATCGACTTCCATCGGATGCAGCACAATATTGTTGCTGGTCGCCTTGCTGACCTCAAAAAGATCCTCGATCAATATTTTTAACCGCTGGCTCTTTTTATCGAGCGTCTCAATGTATGACCTGCGCTCCTCCTCCGTGATGTCCTCCTTCTTTAACAGTTCCACGTAGGTTGTGATCGCCGTGAGCGGTGTTTTTAAATCATGGGAAACGTTCGTGATGAGATCCGTTTTCATTCGCTGGCTCTTCACTTCCTCATCCACCGCCTTCTTAAATCCGTCGCGCACCCTGGAAAGCTCCACCTTCATCGGCTCATATATTCCCAGATCCTCGGTGATCTCCGTGTCCAGATCTCCGTCCGCCATCCGGCTTACACTGCGCAGCAGCGCCTGATAATCTCTGCCGATCCTGTCATAATATTTTTTGATAAAACAGAACACAAAGATGGAGTACACGATCAGCGCGCCGATGCCGAAAAACCACATCATCGAGCAGAGCGACAGCACCGCAAAGTTGATCAGCACGATTTTCCAGATCGTCTTTGTGGATTTTTCTGAAAAATCCACATGCGCCACCTCATAGCGGAACGTGTTCCACAATTTTTTCAACCACGGAAAAATCTGATAAATCAGGCTGTACTGTCTGATATATTCCCTGACTCCCATGGAAAATACCGGACGCAGTACGCGAAGCGCCGCATACCAGATGCCATACAAAAACAGGAGCGGAACAATCATCTGTCCAAGCTGTAAGATGGCTCTCCAGGCATTGTTTCCAAGTAAAACATCCACTCCTTCGCTGTAATAGGAATAGCTTCTTATGATATCGTAGAAGTTTTCCTCCATACATGCCATGCAGCAGACAGCAATCACCGCCACCTCCATGAGATACCATTTCCCCGGGCGCTGCATTGGTATGTCTTCGTTCCAGATGCGCCTGCTCGTCATAAGAAACATCCATCCCGCCACCGCAGCAAGGCTTACCAGAAACAGGATGCTTCCCCCAGACGCACGGTACACTAACACCACCTGCACCCAGTAATTTGTCATACCCTCATACGGATCTCCCAAGGAAATCGTATCGCTCGTTGATACCGGAAGCCCGAAGATCACCTTAAAGTCCTTCGGTCCCTGCAACTGACCCGCTTCCACATATCCGCCCAGCGACTGTCCCAAAAGATTTTCCCGGTCTACATTCTGAAACGCCTTGATCAGAACGCTGCCGCTGATATTTTCGTCGTACAGCGGTGTCACTTCCAGCGCGCCCTCTTTGTCAAAGGATAAGCATACGATGTCCGTATAATACTGCTTTATCTTCTCCGTCACAGTTCCATCCGCGCATGTCTCGAGCGGCTGATCCGTATTTTTCACGCAGTCAGCACTGCTTTTGTATACACAGTAATCGATGTTCCAGCTGTCACTCTCAAACTGGCTTTTCCATTCGTCAAGCGTAGAGGTTACCGTGTCCTTTACATACTGGTAATCTTCATCATCCGTCGGCAGATTCAAAAACAGTCCGCCTGCATCTGCCTGCCCGCTCCGCTCCATCTGCTCTACATACAGGACATAGCTGCCCTGATAGAGTGTCTGTACCGTATCGTTGTCCACGCTGTCCGAGGACTCGCGCATCATCTCCGCTTTCTGCTGCTCTTTCTGTCTCTCAGCCGTCCGGTACACCACCGGGAAAAAACACATGGTAATGATCGTGATAAAAATGATTCCCGCGATCGCTATGATAATCCGCTTGCTGCTGTTTACGGCATTGCTGTTGTTGCTGCTGTTGCCGGCACCGTTATTTCTGCTGGCACCACTGTTGCTGCTGGCATCGTTATTTGCGCTGACATTGTTATTGCCGGCACCGTTGTTTCTATTGTTGTTTTTCAATTTTATATCCAACACCCCACACCACCTTTAAGTATTTTGGATCTTTCGGATTGATCTCAATCTTGTCCCGGATATTTCTCACATGCACCATAATCGTATCGGTATTGATCGCCTTTTCATTCCACACGCGCTCATAGATCTCGTCCGCCGAATATACACGCCCCGGTGTCCGGATTAAGAGCGCAAGTATCTTGAACTCAATCGGCGTCATCTTCACCGGTTTTCCATCCACAAACACCTCCACGGTGTCCTCATTCAGTTCCAGTCCTCCGATCACATGAATCCGGTCGTTCTTTTCCTCCTTCGGACTCCTGTTTGCAAACTGCGTATACCGGCGGAGCTGGGAATTGACACGCGCCATCAGTTCCAACGGTGTAAACGGCTTGGTCACATAATCATCCGCCCCGATATTTAACCCGATCACCTTGTCGGTCTCCTCTGACTTCGCCGAGAGCATAATGACCGGAAAGTCATATTTTTCCCGCAGCTTCATGGTCATTGTAACGCCGTCCATGCGTGGCATCATGATGTCGACGATCGCCAGCGAGATCTTCTTCCGCTCCATCACCTCAAGTCCTTCCACGCCGTCTGCCGCCTTGAATACGTTGTAATTCTGACTCTTTAAAAAGATTTCAATTCCGTCCCTGATTTCTTTATCATCCTCAACAATTAAAATGTTATATTGTTCCATTTTTCTGCTCCTGCTCCTGTTCTCTTTTCTGCTATCATAACACATCCACCGCAGAATCACACGCCTCCCCGTGCATTGATTACATTTTACCTGATCCGCCGCAAAATTCCCCGCAGAAATACCCGAAGAATTTCTAAAGAATTATTTAGAATTATTATCTTGACAACTGCCACTTCGTAGTGTATAGTAGTACAAGTGCTGAGGCAACTCACACAGATGCTGCTGTGGCTCAGTCGGTAGAGCGTCGCATTGGTAGTGCGGAGGTCACGGGTCCGATTCCCGTCAGCAGCTTTATTGAGAAGAAGCGCAAATCCTTGAATGAAAGGGTTTGCGCTTTTTGTGCTATGATATTACAGTGTTATGGTATTATGACAAATGTATTGTGATGGAAGTCTGGATGAGGAGGGGGATATACGGTTGAGGCGTTAATGCTATCTCGTGTCCAAGGGGAAAGTAGGAAAACTTTTTCTTGTCCTGCGGGTCTCAGCGATACTTTTTCTACTCTTGGACCCGATTTTTGCTTCTATGCGGGTCTGGTTCGCACTTTTTCTCTTCTCAGACCCGGATTGCTCTTTCCTTCCGTCATTATGTCAACCTTTTTCCATTCTTTCCGGGTCTGGCACGCACTTTTTCTGCTCTGGGACCCAATTTTTGCTTCTATACGGGTCTGGTTCGCACTTTTTCTCTTCTCAGACCCGGGGTGCTCTTCTCTTCTGGCATTATGTCAACCTTTTTCCCATTCTCTACGGGTCTGGCACGCGATTTTTCTCCTCTGGAACTTCGCCTTTTCCTTCTATCAGCCCCGGATTCCAATTTGTTTGACGATTCTTCACACATTTTTCAACACTGCTTCATACCTTTTTCACATTTATCCGGTATCTTAATCATTGTCAAGAGGAAATCCCCATTGACACAATTTCTTTTTCATAATATGGCCGGTAAGTACCCCACATCTTACCGACTTCTCCTTCTTTTTATAAAATGATAAACGTACAAAACGCCTCACCATCCGGTGAGGCGTTTTGCGTATTCCTGTTGAATACCCAGATTCTGTCAACTTCTCCTTTACTACATGCGATTCATCATCTTAATGTGTGACTTGAACAGGGAATAATATTTCATTCCCTTGTCTTTGCCATAGTGCCCCTGCAATGCTGCGCGGAGAGAATTGAGATTCTTTCGTTTTCCGTTTGCCTGATAGAGGAATCCCGAAAAATCTTCCGGCGGTTCCTTTGCATATTCACTGTGGTCAAAAACCATTTTGCAGTACATGTCAAACTTTTCTTTTAAGCCATAAGCCGGAAGTTCTGACCAGTAAGACGCATACTCTGCATTCGTCTTCAGTTCCTGATACAGCCGCTTGCCTTCTTCCTCGCCGAGAAGCGCAACCAGTGCATTGTGAAAATCCACCAGATTTTCCTTGCTGATGCAGGCACACAATGTCTTTAAAATTGCTCTCTCTGCATTCAGATCCAGTCCAAACTTTGCTGGCGCTTCGCTCTGACCCGTAGCATTTGACACACTCTGTGGATTCTCTGACATTTCTTCTTTCAAATCCATCATTGCTGTCATCTGTCCGGATTGTTCCTCCGTCAGATCCGGCTTCTCATTCCCTGCGTTCTGCGTCTTTGCTTTGTCACTCTTCTGTGACTTTTCCGAACGATCCGGTTCTGACATATGCTCAGACTTTTCTGCTTTGACCGCTTTCGCTGACTTTCTTGACCGTTTTGCCCTGCCAGTCTTCTCTGCCGGCTCAGCCTTCCCGGATTCCTCTGCCAGCCCAGCGTTTTCTTCCGGTTCCGACTTCCCGGATGTCTCTGCATCCTCAGCCTTTCCGGTCACTTCAGCCTTCCCGGATGTCTCTGCATCCTCAGCCTTCCCGATCACTTCCGGCTTCCCGGATTCTCCTGCCAACCCAGCTTTCTCTGTCGGTTCAGCCTTCCCGGATTTCTCTGCATCCTCAGCTTTCCCGATCACTTCTGCCTTCCCGGATGTCTCTGCATTTCCAGCCTTCCCGGACGCTTCCGGCTTCCCGGATTCTCCTGCCTTACCGCCGGCTTTCGACGGTTCTGACTTCTTGGATGACCGTGGCTTCTTTGACTGCTCTCTGCCACGCTCTGCTTCCGCTTCCGGGCCAATCTCCCGAACCTGCTCTGCTTCCGCTTCCGGGCCGTTCTCCCGAACCTGTTCTGCTTCCGCTTCCTGTTCAGTCTCCCGAACCTGCTCTGCTTCCACTTCCGGGCCAGCCGCTCTGGTCTGTTCCTGTTCCGGCTCTGCTGCTGCCCCGGATTCCTTTGCCACGCGCTGCTTTTTCTCTGTCAGCATTCTGTGACATTCCTTTCCGCTTAAACGGCTCACCGGCATTTTCCGCGTTGACCAGTAGCGCACCACAGCGTCAAATCCCGTATCATTTGATACAATGACATACTCCCTGTCCGCGTTCTGGCTCAGGCGATAGCCAAGTTCCGATACCAGCTGGAAATCCAGCGCATTGCTTCCCTCAAAACACTTAATAAAGTCTGCTTCCTTTTCCGTCTCCTTGAGCATCCTCACATTTTCATAATTCATATGCGGGCTCTTTGTCGTATAAAATACAAGAACCTCGTCATCTTCCTGCGAGGATACCAGAAGCGGCACCCATATATCTCCTACATTCTCACTGTCAACCAAATAAATTTTTCCCATTCATTTTCCTGCTGACAGAATCCTTTTTTATTGTACCACATTCCGCTTTTATACTGCAATGTCGTTTTTCCGCTGACGCTTCTTCACTTTCCCGTGTTCTGTTTTTATAAAATATCGATGTACTCCCCCGCAAGCGCCTTGTTCATGCTGCGCACCGCACAGAATTTTCCGCACATGGAACAGGTGTCCTCGTGCTCCGGTTTGCGGTCCTCGCGGATCTGTTTTGCAGTCTCGGGATCAATCGCACATTCCCACTGTGCATCCCAGTCCAGCACACGGCGTGCGTCTGCCATCTTGTCGTCAATCTCTCTTGCGCCCCGCACGCCCTTGGCAATGTCTGCCGCATGCGCCGCAATTTTCGATGCAATGATGCCCTGCCTGACATCCTCCACATTCGGAAGTGCCAGATGCTCCGCCGGTGTCACATAGCACAAAAATGCAGCTCCATTCTGCGCGGCGATCGCTCCTCCGATCGCGGAAGTGATATGGTCGTACCCCGGGGCAATGTCCGTTACCAACGGTCCCAGTACATAAAACGGTGCTCCCATGCAGATCGTCTGCTGAATCTTCATATTCGCTGCAATCTGATCCATCGGCATGTGCCCCGGTCCCTCTACCATGACCTGCACATCTCTTGCCCAGGCGCGCTTTGTAAGCTCGCCCAGCCGCACCAGTTCCTCAATCTGACACACATCGGACGCATCCGCCAGACAGCCCGGTCTGCAGGCATCGCCCAGAGAGATCGTCACATCATGCTCCCGGCAGATCTCAAGAATCTCATCGTAATACTCGTAAAACGGATTCTCCTCTCCGGTCATACACATCCACGCAAACACCAGTGAACCGCCTCTGGATACAATATTCATTTTTCTCTTATGTTTCCTGATCTGCTCGATCGTCTTGCGCGTGATTCCGCAGTGCAGCGTCACAAAATCCACGCCATCCTCGGCATGCAGGCGTACCACATCAATAAAATCCTTTGCGGTCAGTGTCGCAAGATCCCTCTGATAGTGAATTACAGAATCATATACCGGCACGGTTCCGATCATAGCCGGACATTCCGCCGTCAGTTTTCTCCGGAACGGAATGGTGTTCCCGTGCGAGGAGAGATCCATGATCGCATGCGCTCCCATGTCAACTGCCGCCATCACTTTTTCCATCTCCACGTCATAATCCTTACAGTCTCTGGAGATTCCGAGATTTACATTGATCTTCGTCCGCAGCATCGAGCCGACACCCTCCGGGTCAATGCATTTGTGATGCCTGTTCGCGCAGATGACCACCTTTCCCTCCGCAACGAGCGGCATCAGCTCCTCTGTGGTCATGCGCTCCTTCGCCGCAACCTTCTTTAACTCTTCCGTCACAATGCCCTTGCGGGCTGCCTCCATCTGTGTTGCATACTGTTCCATATTTTTCTGCTCCATTTCTGCAGAGGGTGTAGAACAAAGTGTGCGCTCGCCGCACACTTGCGCGCCCGAGCGGTATGCAAAGCATTATTTACCTCACCGCGAGGTGCGCATCCCCGCGGAGCGTTTTTTGTGTAATAGGAACGAAGTTTCCTATTACACAAAAAAATCCGGCGTCGCAGTGACGCCGGATTCCACAAAATGTCTCATCCATCATTCGCTCCCTACGACAGTATTAACTGACAGGTTCCAAGAGTCAGGTTTTAACCTTCTCAACCGTTTGCGCATGCGCACAGTCCCTCTGCGATATATTCTTTTTCTTCTAACACCTTATCTCAAATTCTCGTTGCTGTCAATATTTTTTAAACTCATACAAAATCGCCTTTTGCATATACTTTTTTCCAGCCCTTAGTTATTCTGCAAAATTCCCGTGTTGGGGTCAAAATAATATGACGCATTGTCTATCACAACATTTCCTTTTGCCATGGTTCCGTAGGTCGGGTCAAAATAATAGGTTCCTGCTTCGCTTGTCTGCCAGCCCTTCACCATATATCCGTTTCCGTCATAACGCACCCATTTGCCAACTTTTTCTCCGCTTTCGTTGACAGAGTCGCCCCAGTCGCCTGCTGCCGATTCCTGATAGACATCCTTTCCCACTGCCTTTGCTCCCTGCTGCACATTATCCAGCCAGTACCATGCGTCCGAGGAGGGATCATAAATTTCTTTTCCACGATAATTCTCGTTATTCGGATCATATCCCTGACGAATTCCGTTTTCATACCAGTAGTCCACACCGTCAACCGTAATCCATCCCGTAGTATCCTGACGAATTCCGGTCTGTGGATCAAAATAGTAAGAAACTCCATCGATCAGTGCAGTGCCTTTTGCCATAGTTCCATATGTCGGATCAAAGTAATAAACGCCTGCCTCCGTCTCCTGCCAGCCCTTTATCATATGTCCATTTTCATCATAACGCACCCACTTGCCGGTTCCGTCTTCGCGGTCTGCCCACTGACCGGCATCGGAATCCTGATAAACATCCTTACTTACCGCTTTTGCTCCCTGCTGCACATTATCCAACCAGTACCATGCATCCGAAGAAGGATCATAAATTTCTTTTCCACGATAATTCTCATTATTCGGATCATATCCCTGACGTACCCCGTTTTCATACCAATAATCCTTACCAGCGATTGTAACCCATCCGTTCAGAGCACTGTCCGACGATACATTTTTCGTGTAAGCCTTTATCCGCACATTTGTCTGTTCACTTTTACCATAATCATGCCAGATTCCTGAATTATATTCAAAGCTTTGTCCAGCCTTTGCTGCTGTCTGGGATACCAGATTGTTTGTCTCGGTCTGATTTTCCCACACTATGTAACCACCATCACTCTTTAAAACTACAGAAAAAGTCTCCCCTTCCATCAGATAAACCGGCTGAGGCAGTGTTACCGTATATCTTCCATCTGAAGTAACTGTACCTGCAGCGGTTGCTTCCAGCATACCACTCTGCGGATTCTCTGCATCCGTCAGGTTCGTGTATACTTCGACCGTATATGGAATACTATTTTTCTTGTCTGCCATATAGACTTCAAAGCTGATTTTTGTCAGTTCTTCTACTTCACCTGCATTTGCATGTGCCATGAATATATTTGCCGCAGCGTCTGCCTTATATCCCGTACCATATAATCCACCATCGTACTGATAATTATTGTCACAATCGTTTGACATTTCAGCGTCAAATACCACCGCATCATTTGCAATGCTCGCATCATAGTAGGACAGATAGTAGTAACCCTGATCGCCAAATGAACTTCCCCAGGTATTTCGAACGATCCACGCCCCCTTACCTGCCGGCTTATTCAAAAAATTCGATGTGGAATAGTTGTCATCCCATCCCACAATCACTACAGCATGGTTGGGCGTTATCTCCTGGTCACAATAATATCCTGCGGTAAACGGATTATAATATCCACTGTATGAATACAGCTTATTCTCTGTGGGATCGTAAGTATAGTCACATTCGGTATAGCATGTAATGCCTGCTGCACCATAATCCACAATTGCCTGCTTGACCTGTTCCTGATCTGACATCATTACAATACTATATCCTTTCAGATAAGCCACAGACTGATACGCCTGTGTTTCAGAAAGACCGTTACTTAAAATGGTCGCTGCTGAATCATATGGAACAGCACTTTCTGATACAGCGCCCTTCCAGTTTCCCAGCGTATTGATTCCCATTGAATAATTGCCACCGTAATCTAAATAATTTGTTTTTTTGCGGGTAACCGTGTCACCCTCTAATCCTCCAAGCGGATCATTCACAGAATGATTTGCAAAATATGCCAGATGTAATTCTGACAGATCGACATCCGAATATCCCTTTTTCATAAGGTTGATTTCACAAAGAGCAATACTGGAAAATGCCCAGCATGTACCGTACTCTCCCTGATCCCGTATCGCTGGCAAATTTTCCGTGATGTACTTACTCTGCTTCGCCTGTGCCGAAGCTTTGAACTCGTCCGTTCTCTCTACCTTTCTGTCCGGGTATTCCGAAAATCGATCCGGAATATAAGTTCCCTTAGGATAAGTTACTTTCTCAACCTTTGCCGCCGCTGACACACCAACCGGCATGGTAAGCAGCAGCATGGTGAAAAGAACTGCCTTTCTCAGATATTTCATCCATTTGTCCTTCATCATGATTCTCCTTCCAGTTTGTATCATTTTACTTCCCTGTCCTAAACAGACAACACATCGCTTTTCCTATTATAGCACTCACGATTCATTTGAGCAATACTTTCATTACATGTGAACGCTATTTTACTTCCATACTGAACATTAAGATAGTTACATATGGGAGGTATTTATGATAGATCCAATAAAGAAAATTGATGACCTTATGAAAGAACACAATTGGAGTGATTACAAACTATCTGTAGAATCCGGATTATCCACCTCTACAATTGCCAACATCCACCGTCGAAATACAATTCCATCCATTCCGACCTTAGAGGCAATCTGCAGTGCATTCGGGATTACACTTTCCCAATTTTTTCAGGAAGATGGTCGTTTTGTAGAACTCTCTGATGAGCAACTTGTTTTTTTCAAAAAATGGTCTACACTTACTGCCAGTCAAAAGAAACTCGTTATGGGATTGATTGAAGAATTAAAGTAGAAAAATCCTGCCTGCAGGATTCTCGCACCGAGCACGGTCGCTTGCGACATGTTTCCTATTCGCGCGAGTGCACATCCTCGCGGAGTTTTTTATGTAATAGGAACGAAGTTTCCTATTACATAAAAAAGAACAGCCATCACTGGCTGCCCTTTTAGGAGAAGGTATTTTTACTATGGGGTATAGCAAAAACTATATATAATGTATTGGGGGGTTTTTACGGTTATTATAGTACCATGACTGCGCAAAGAAGTGTGCACAAACTTCACAAAACTTCCATTCCATTTCTATACATTTTGTACAGTACCTTAGGACTAGTATTTTTATTTCCACAAAATTTTGCACAACCGGTTGTTCGTTTCCCGCTCTTTTTTGCAAAATGCCATTTTTGCCTTCCCTCTATCTCTGCCGGATCTTTCCCTTGATACGCGAGAGCGCATTGTCGATTGTCTTGGGACTTTTTCCGAGTTCCTCCGCTATCTGGCGGTAATTTTTTCCTTCCAGATATGCGTCTAAAACCTGGCGCTCGAGCGCGCTTAACTGTTCCCGCAGCTGCTCCCAGAAAGCGGTAAAATTCTCCTGCTCAATCACCAGCTGTTCCGGATCGTCCATCTGGTCGGTGAGAAGCGTCTCCGCCAGAGATTTCCCTTCCTCCGTGGTCTGGGAATAAAAAGACACGTAAGTGTTCAGAGGTACATGTTTTTTCCGGTTGGATGCCTCCACCGCACTGTAAAGCTGCCTGTTGATGCACAATTCCGCAAAATGGAAAAAGGATGCCTCCCTGTCAGACCGGTAATCCCGGATTGCCTTAAACAGTCCGATCATCCCCTCCTGAATCAGGTCATCCGTATCTCCGCCAATCAAAAACATCGCATTTGCCTTGCGAAGCACCAACGGCTTGTACTTTTCAAGGATATAATCCATGATCCGCTCGTCGCCTTCGCGCAGTTTCTGGATGAGTTCTTCATCCGCCAGCTTCTGATATTCGTCCACGTCTTCCTCCGTCTTCCCTCTCTGCTCTGCCCTGCCACGCCGCCTGAACTTTCCGCGCACGGCTGTATTTTCCGCAGCATAAAAATCTGCCAGCCTATGCCTGCTTTGTCATCTTACATCATCCGCTGTCTGACGATCTCATAGGCAAGCACACCGGCTGCTACGGAAGCATTCAGAGAATCAATGTCACCCTTCATCGGAATGGAAGCCACATAATCACAGTTTTCGCGCACCAGCTTGCTGACACCCTCGCCCTCGCTTCCGATTACAAGACCGATCGGTCCCTTCAGATCCAGGTCATACATCTGCGTGCCGCCCATATCCGCGCAGACAAACCAGATGCCCTGCTCCTTTAACTCCTTGATCGTCGCCGTCAGATTCGTCACCTTCGCTACCGGCGTATAGTTTAACGCGCCGGCGGACGTCTTTGCCACAGTCGCGGTCAGTCCCACCGCCCTGCGCTTTGGAATAATGACCCCGTGTGCTCCGCAGAGGTTCGCGGTACGGATGATCGCCCCGAGATTGTGCGGGTCCTCAATATTATCCAGCAGAAAAAGGAACGGCGGCTCTCCCTTTTCTCTTGCGATCTCCAGAATGTCGTCCACTTCCGCATATTCATACGCTGCCGCCACCGCGATCACACCCTGGTGTTTCTTCGTCTCCGAGAGCTGATCCAGACGTTCTTTTTCCACAAAATGAATAATGGTATCATGCTTTTTTGCCTCTCTTACGATCGTGCGCACCGGTCCGTCCTGACAGCCGTCCAGCACAAAAAGCTTGTCGATCGTCTTGCCGGAACGAAACGCCTCAAGCACAGCATTGCGTCCCTCTATTTTTAATTCCTCGTATCCCATGTATTCTCCTTTTCTCTCTGCTTCCGGCAAACTCTTTCTGCTGCCTGTAGCATCCTCTGCCTATGGCAGACGCTCTATATTTCCGCCTTCTGCTTCCTCTGACTACGGCAGACGCTCTATAGCTTCAAATGCAGCCCGTCCACACCGGTCTTTACCAGTTCCACCAGGCGCTCAAACTCATCCTGCAAGTACAGCCATCCCATCAGCGCCTCAAACCCGGTGGCCTTGCGGTAGTCGGACATCGTCGCATTCTTTGCCATCGTCGGCGACTTGGCATTTCTGCCGCGCCGGTAAATGTCCGCTTCCTCCTCTGTCAGAAGCGGCAGAAGCACCTCCATCATCTCGGCCTGCGTGTGCGCCTTGACAATCTGGCTGGTCCGTTTGTGCAGTTCTCCCGCTCTGGTATTCCCTTTTCCCACGACAACAGAACGGATGACGAGATCATAGATCCCGTCACCGATATAAGCCAGTGTCAGCGGTGAGTAGGTGCGGATATCGACTTCCGCAATCCCGAACTGTTCCTTAATATAAGAATCGATTCCTCTTCCCATACCAGCTTCCTCTCCGACTCACGCTTTATGCCAGATCACACCCTCGCGTGTGTCCTTTAACACAATTCCTTTTGCCAGAAGATCATCCCGGATCGCGTCCGCCTTTGCAAAATCCTTCTCCTTCTTGGCAGCTTTGCGCTCCTCGATCTTTTCTAAAATATATGCCTCAAGCTCTGCATCCACCTCTGTGTCTTCCGCCGGATTCTCCACCTTCGCCGTCGTCAGATTCAAGGAGAGCACGCGGTCAAAATCCTCCGCCAGTGCGCGCTTGGTCGCATCGTTTAAGGTATCATCCTTGAGCAGGTCATAGACGATTGTAATCGCCATGGAAGTGTTCAGGTCATTGGAAATGGCATCACAGAATTTTTCCTTGTACTCTGCAAATTTACCCTCATCCACTGTGCCGTCCGCCTTCAGATCCGCGATTCTCTTCACAAGCTTTTTGTAGGCAACGCTCATGTTGTCCAGCACCTCGTAGGAAAACTCAAGCGGCTTTCTGTAGTGGGACTGCAGGCAGAACATACGGTACACGATCGGATCGTATCCTTTTTCCTGCAGAAGCGACACCGTAAGGAAATCCCCTTTCGACTTGCTCATCTTGCCCGACTTGTCGTTTAAGTGGTTCACATGAAACCAGTAACCGCACCACTTGTGTCCCAGATAGCTCTCGGACTGTGCGATCTCGTTGGTGTGATGCGGGAAAATATTGTCCACGCCGCCGCAGTGGATATCCATATATTCACCCAGATGCTTGATGCTGATGCAGGAACACTCGATATGCCATCCCGGGTATCCCACGCCCCACGGACTATCCCATTTGAGCGCCTGATCCTCGAATTTGGACTTTGTAAACCACAGAACGAAATCATTTTTGTTCCGCTTATTGACGTCCTCCTCCACATCGTCGCGCACACCGACTAACAGTTCTTTCTCGCTCTGGGAAGAAAAAACATAATAGTCGTCCAGCCTGGAAGTGTCAAAATAGACATTTCCGCCTGCCACATAAGCGTAGCCCTTCTCCAGCAGCACCTCGATCATGTGAATAAACTCCGGGATGCAGTTGGTTGCCGGCTCCACAACGTCCGGACGCTTGATATTTAACTTTTTGCAGTCATCGAAAAACGCGTCCGTGTAAAACTTCGCAATCTCCATCACCGTCTTGTGCTCGCGCTTCGCACCTTTTAACATCTTATCCTCACCGGTATCCGCATCGGAGGAAAGGTGTCCCACGTCCGTGATATTCATGACACGCTTTACATCGTAGCCCACATAGCGCAGTGCTTTTTCCAGCACGTCCTCCATGATGTAGCTGCGCAGATTGCCGATATGCGCGTAATGATATACCGTCGGTCCGCAGGTATACATGGCAATCTTTCCATCCTCATGCGGAATCACCGTATCGATATTTCTTGTCAGTGTATTGTAAAATTTGAACTTATTCTCCACTTTGGTATTCTCCGTTTCTTTTTATTCTTATTATTCCTGTGACGCTCCGGCTCCCGCGCTCAAAATTCGCACTTCTTTCTCCAGATCCAGCACACGGTTCACCAGTTCAGCATTCTCATGCTGCAGCACGGTGATATCCTCCTTCACAGGGTCCGGAAGATGCACCTGATCCATGTCATCCTGCGGTGTCCTGATATTGTCACGCTTTACAACGCGTCCCGGCACTCCGACCACGGTGCAGTTCGGCGGCACTTCCTCGATGACGACGCTTCCGGCGCCGATCTTGGAATTATCCCCGACCGTAAAAGAACCGATAATCTTCGCCCCGGCACTGATCATGACATTGTTCCCGATCGTCGGATGACGCTTTCCGGTCTCCTTGCCGGTACCGCCAAGTGTCACGCCCTGATACAGCGTCACGTTATCTCCGATGATCGACGTCTCGCCGATGATGACGCCGCTTCCGTGATCGATAAAAAATCCCTTGCCGATCGTCGCTCCCGGATGGATCTCAATGCCTGTTTTCCTGGCTGCGCGCTGCGAAATAAACCGCGCCCAGAAATAATGCCCTTTGAGATAAAGCTTATGCGCCCTTCTGTAGCTTAGCATAACATGAAATGTCGGATAAAGCAAAACTTCCATCGGACTTTTGATCGCCGGATCGCGTTCCTTGATTACCTGAAACTCTTCCTTCATATACCTTAGGATACCCATCTCTTCCCATTCCTTTCCACATACAAACCAGAACAAAGTTTCCTATTACAAAAAAAAGGATCATCCGTCTCCTAGAGACGAAATGATCCGCGGTTCCACTCTACTAAAATCATATGATTTCACTTGACGCATGTAACGTATGCCAGACGTACCCGGCTACGGCATCCCTGCATCCTGCGGTGCAGATGACTCTCGCCGGATCAGCTCACGGAGGCACTTGGGGACTCTCTCTTCCAAGACTGCTTTCAGCCGGTGACAGTCTCTCTCTGACGAATGTCCGAATCCTTACTCTTTCCGATCTTCGCTTTTCCAATTCATCTTTTTACCGGCAGAAGATACCTCTCCTGCCTACTATAGTTTATGCACTTCCTGTGTTTTTGTCAATCTTTTTTCACTGCATGTTTCGTCTGCAGCCGCCTGAGTTCTTCTTAGCTCATTGTACGTTTCGTCCGCAGCCGCCGCAGCCCGCGCAGCCCGCCGCAGAGTCCGCCACAGTAAAACTTCCCTCATAAAAACTGGAAAGCGCGCAGATCGCCTGTGAGGAAATCCCTTCCTCCGTTCCGGTAAAGCCAAGTCCCTCCTCCGTGGTCGCCTTGACATTGACCTGATCCGTGCTGATGCCGAGCGTTCCCGCGATGTTTTCCTCCATCTGCGGGATATGCGGGCGCATCTTCGGCTTCTGCGCAATGATCGTCGCATCAATGTTCTCCACCACATAGCCCTTCTCCCGGATCAATTCCGCCACATGGGAGAGCAGCTTCATACTGGAAATTCCCTTATACTGCGGATCAGTGTCCGGAAAATGCTTTCCGATATCGCCTAATCCCGCCGCGCCTAAAAGCGCATCCATAATCGCATGAAGCAGCACATCCGCATCCGAATGTCCGAGCAGACCAAGCGTATGCGGGATCCTGACACCGCCGATGATCAGATCTCTGCCCTCAACCAGTTTATGCACGTCGTAACCCATTCCTACTCTCATGATACCCTCACTTTCAAGCCTTTTCCTATGAAAGAACAAAAATCCCCGGACACACAACTACTTGTATTCCCGAGGACTCTCTAGTAGCGGAAGGGAGATTTGAACTCGGTATCAAACCCCGCAAACCCGCATAAATACTAGGTTTCTTTACACCTAAAGGTGTTACCTCGTGTTACCTTTTACATCGATAGTGCTTTCGCAATGTATTCTTGCATCTCACTCTCTGTTTTATTATTAAAATAATAATGGTCAAGCGTTGTTCTAATATCAGTATGACCCATTTGCGTTTTTATTACAGATTCTGGAACATTTCCATCTATAAGCTTTGTAGCATATGTTTTTCTCGCCTTATGAATTGAGCGCTCACCAATTTTAACCTTATCGCAGATCACATATAAACGTCTTGTAAATGCTTGTCCTTTTATCCTTTTACCGTTTTTCATAAAAATATATTCTCCAAAAGGGTTAAGCATTTTTATTTTTCTCATAAGTTCATTGGTATCTTCGGTAATTATAACATCTCTAAATCCGGCATCGCTCTTTGGAAAATTCTGAACATCAAACACGTATTTGCCACTATCATCTCTGTATCGTATTTCTGTCTTTGATATATGTATCTTATTTTCTTCAATATCTGACCATGAAAGCGTGGATATTTCTCCAACTCTTAGTCCTGTTTTAAATGCCAAAATAATTCCAAGTTCAATCAACGTAGGCTGGTCTTCCATTATGAATTGTTCAATCAAAAGTTCTTCATCCTTAGAAAAAACTAATTCGTTGTCAGACTTATGATTCCTTTTAAATGACTTTTCCGAAATTTCTAAATCACCCATGAAACTGGTTATGCTTAAGCTGGTATAATGTTTTTTCTTTGCATATTTGAAAATTCCGTTAATCAATATCCGCATATCGGAGTACGCTTTCTGCGTAAGTTCCAGCTTTGAAATATCTGTTTTTATGAATGATTCCAATATTTCTTCGTCAATATACCGGATTTTTCTATTTGCAATCGGCAAATACTTATTTTCAAAAAATCTTTTGAAATTCGTTTCGTACTTGTCCTTTGTCTGCCTTGTTATTTCACCATATTCCAATTTTTCAGAAATCCAGCTAGAATATACTTGGCTGATTGTCGGTTCATCTTCCATGGCTTTATAAAACTTCACTATCTCGTCCTCTATCGCCTTTTCAGATGTTCTTTTTACAAGTTTTTTCCCTCTCTGGCTTTCTTCATCGGGCAAATATGTGTAAAACTTACCGTCTTTTCCTTCCCAAATGCTGTAGTTGTGTTTTTCAATAAATTTCTTCCTTTCGTTCATCTCAATTTTTTCCTGAATGGTGTCTATGTCGATAATACCATTTTCAATGGCAAAATTCAACAATTCACTTTTAGAAAGATTTTCCGTTTAAATCACCTTCCAATCTCTTGACTTTTTGCTTTATATCAAAGATACGCCTTTCTACTGTTCTTAGCGGAATACAAATTTTCATTGATATTTCTTTTGGTATAAATCCACGGGCAAGAAGAGAAAATATTTCCTCTTCCTGCTCCGTAAAATTGGCGTTTTTAATAATTACTTCAAGCTCTGGCTTAGTCAGTTTTGAAAACTTCATAAGCCACTATCCTCCAATATTTTATTCTTCTCCCTGCCAGATCTTCGGTGCACCATCAGCATTTAGCATAACGGTAAGACCGCCGCCCGTGCTTATTGTGATATATAAATACATCACTCCTGTGTCACTATCTGCATAAATAAAATAATTTTGTCCACTTCCCACCAACACCATTGTGTTATCCTGTCCTGCGCTAGCGTTTGCCGTGTCACTGCATCCGGTGATCAAGAGTGTTGCCGTTACGATAGCCGCTATGATTTTCTTTTTCATGATCCGCCTCCACTAATCTAAATAGTCTCTCATTTCGTCCACAGCTTCTGCTAAAAATCCATCAAATATTTCATCGACTTTCGCAACAAGTTCTCCCGAGTAACCATCCGCTTCCATCTGCGCCCGAAAATCTTTCTGTGAGCACTCAAGAAGACCGTTTTCTCTTCTTAACCATTCCTTTTTGTAAATTGTTCCATTCAATTCCGACGTCTCATTAACACCGTTTTCTGTTGTTTCTACTGTATACTTCATCTTTCCCTCTCTTTCCGCCCCGCCGCATTACTGCTGGCGGAGCTATAGCTGTTTGACCTCATGTAAACCGGAGCTGTCCGGCCTGCTACTCTACATAAAGTCAAATAAATTCGTTTGCGCTTCATGCTGTTTCAAGCGTTTCTTTGACAAATCATAATAATATTTGTCCTTTTCAAATCCCACGTATTGCAATCCGGCATCATGCGCAGCCATAAGGCTGCTTGCACTTCCTACGTGTGTATCAAGAAATTTCATACCGCGCTCTGCATATCTGCTAAATATCCAATCGTATAATGCTTTTGGCTTCTGTGTAGCGTGCAATCTATCTTTTTCATTTGACATTCCTACCCATTCTTTAGCAGTTCCGTCAAGATTAGTCCAAGCATACTCGCACATTGAAAAACTTACATTTTCTGATATTTGTGGTTTTCTCCAGACAAGAAAACATTTTGTTGGTGGAAGATAAAAGTAGTTACCCCCCCAAATAATTTGCTTCTTACTTACTCTGAACAGTTCGTCAAAGTACTTTTCATCCGGTATTTCGCTATCCCAATATGCTTTTGGATAAGCAGACTTCTTGTCTCCTTTTCGTCTTCCTATGTTGCAGTTAATATTTATTCCATATGGAGGATCTACAACGGCAATATCGAAATACTTATCTGGGAATTCCTTCATACCATCCATACAATCCATGTTGTAATAACCGAAATCCATCATGGCATCACCTCCGGAAAGTCTTCAAATCCCATCTGTTCATCTTTTTCAAAGACAAGCATTTCTCCCTTGGCTCTCTGATAAAAATTGCGATCAATTTCAAATCCGAAAGCATTTCTCCCTATCTCAGCTGCCGCGCGCAATGTACTACCGCTTCCGCAACACGGATCAATAACCACGTCGCCCGGGTCCGTAAAAATCTCAATCAGTTTTTTCAGTACCACAACCGGTTTCTGCTCTGGATGATCTGATCTCTCCGGCAATTTCCGAAGCGGGCACCAATCGGTTCTCTCTGCCTTTGCTGATAAGTTCTCTTCTGTTGCTCTGCAAAATCTTTCACTCAAACTCACGTACATAGCGTAGCAATCGTTGCAATCTTCCGGCATATCCATAATCAATACTGCTTTAGCCATACCATCACACTCCTTCCGGTTTCTCGCACCGCTCAAATTCGATTACCCACACCCACGGGTTCGCTTCCCAGCCGTAGCTGTCAAGGTCGGTTTTTTTGATGGTGCTGTTCCAAAGGTTTTTCCATTCTTTCAATGCAATTTCCATATCTCCGGCATGAACTGCCATAGAAGAAATTCCTTCATTACGAATACCGTCAATGGTAATCTCCTGCAACCGCTCCACTCTCACATTCGTAACCTTAAGCCATATGCGCGCGGCTTCTTTTGGCATGTGGATGGACGGACGCCACTTACCACGCCATCCTTCCGGTCGCAGATCTCCATCAGCTCTATAATAATAAATAGAGTGACCGCGCATATGACCGGCTTCATTTACCGGAAGCGCACACCATGTTTCCCGAACGTAGAGGATATCTCCCGGCTGATATGGCGGTCTTTTAATACCACCAGGATACATGAACCCAAGCGGATTACTGCTATCTCCGCTTTTGCCAACCGGTACACCATCCATATTTTCCGGCAATTCGATAACTCGCCTTGTGCAAGTCTTCCGACCGTCCAGAATTGCCCGAACCATTTCGGTGTTAAATAAAATCGGTTTAATTGCCATCTACTCCACCGCCTTTCACGATCTCGATTGCGTGCTCATAACTTCTTGCTTTCTCTTTTCCCAAATTCCTGTTATATGCATTCTCCCAAAACTTTCTCTCATTTTCCAACTGCTCCACAATCTTGTCCGGGTCATAGGCGGTCGGATATTCTTCTAGTAAATACAATACTGCATTTGTATTTACTAAAGTTCCATTGCTTAAAGTAACCGATTTTAAATCTTTCTTTAGTGCATCAGCATCAATCAATCTCATCGCTCGTCCCCCAATCTAATCTCTGACCGCAATCACAATATACGGTATCCTCTTCCAATATGTCTCCACAGCAAGGACATCTCCCTATAAGACCGACATAGCTGTCTCCGTCTTTTACCTGGGATATTGATTTCACTTTCTTCGCTGTCTGCTTCTCCACTGCCGCCCGGCATTCTTCCAAAGTCCCAATCTTGCGATATTGGCGCCAATCACTTAATGCTTCAAAATAATTGCTTTTCATATCCTGCAATTCTTCAGCAGTACCGATTGCACGGTACTGCTGTATCTCTTCCAGTGCCTCGATTGCTTTCTCAAAAGCTCTAAGTGTACTGCTTTTACTTTCCCATTCCATTTCCTGCCTGATTATTTTTATTGCCTTGTTCTCATCCATTGTTACACCTCCAACAGTTCCGGGTTATCAATCATGTTGCCGATCACTTCAAAATTCTCTGAATCAAAATCATCCAGTTCCTCATAGTCATCACAGCCCGGCTCATTCGTGCACCATCCGTTTTCATGCCACACGACACGCTTTCTCGTCTCATCTTCTGGAAACTCATCATCGATATGCCCTGAAAGAATATCATTCTCAAAAATCAGCTTGCCTTTCTTATCCTTAAGTCCGGTGCACTGGCAGATGGTGGATGGAATTATCATATTAGCAGCTTTTTCATCAATACTAAAAATCCATAATGTTACCCATGTTTTCAAAAAACAGCCTTCCACCCATTCACCGTTGTCTTTCCGCTTTCCGCGGAATAAATATCTATCTACCATCACGCTTCACCTTTCTTCCTTTGATCTGCTCCAACATGATCCTCGATACCTCTGGAAGTCTTAAACTCTCCATACATCCATTGTGCAAACCGCTTTCCTCATTCCACTTTGCAACAGGGCATTTCTTGCAGAGAGTGTTTGTGCAGAACTCTCCAATCTGCCGTATAGTCAGTTCCTTATTTGTTATGTGCTCCATTTCCCTTCTCCATTTCTTTCAGCTTTGCTTCGGCTTTTTCCACTTCCATTCCGGCAAGACATCCTCTAGCATATGCATCCTCATAGCACCTATCCATTGCTGTATAAAATTCATCACAAAACAATTCAGTAAGAGGGCATTCCGAACACTTACAATTTTCATGGTGGCATTTAGTTCTTGTGTGCACACACTCTCTATATTCCGTTTTTTCGACTTTTTCCGGCAACTTAATAAGTTTTCCCTTTTCCTCTAAATCCTCATAATCTTTTAATTTAAAGTACACTTGCAGCCAATATTCAGCATTATCAATCAACGTAGGTATTTCTTTTCCACTATTAGTTAATCTTTTCATTGTTTACT
>OGLJ01001016.1_pt1 | contig 26316 bp, 26 predicted proteins | sample 1572801 | NCBI WGS metagenome assembly OGLJ01 (sample SAMEA2581877, study PRJEB24529) | metagenome | biome: Human gut stool | place: China | collected 2011
TCCGGCATATCTGCCGCCGACAGCGATGTGCCGTCCTCCAGAACTACCGTATAATAGTTCGTGTCACGCACATCCCACGTATAGAACTTGTTTTGATTCAGCGTGAGATAATCGTAATCGCTATTTGCCCTATTATAGGCATATGTAATGCTGTCAGCTGTTTCCTGTGCCACATACATTCCCGGCTGCTCAGCCTCAGATACGCCCAGCGGTGAAAGTGCCGTGACGCCCAGTGCTGCCGCTGCCAGACAAGCCAGTCCTCTTCTTATTTTTTTCATCATCATCCTTTCTGTCAATTGCGGCATGGTCTTTGATTCCCGCAAAAAAATCCATGCCATTCACAAATTCCTCTGTACTAATTATACGATATTTTTATTCATTTGTAAATACTATTTTTATTTTTTGCATAAAAATCAAACTGAAACTTCCGGCTGAAACGACTGAATCTCCTCCAGAAACATCTTCCCGTACTTCTGTGCCTTAATGACACCGACCCCGGAAACCTGGCGCATATCGCCCATACTCCGGGGCTTTTTCCGGCACATATCCCGGAGCGTGGCATCGGAAAAGATAAAGTACGGCGGAATCCCCTCGTGTTTTGCCTGTGCCGACCGCACCTGCCGCAGCTTTTGGAACAGCTCGTTGTCTGCCGCAGACAGAGTGGGGTCTTTTGTTCCCACCGGCGCCGCCAGCTTTTCCCGGACAATGGGAACACGGCGCATCACCTTTTTCTGATCCCGGATGATCTCCACCGATCCGGCAGTCAGCGCCAGTTCCTGGTACTCCTGAAACGGGCGGAGCGCCAGATTTTCCTGCTGGAGCAGTTCATCGATCAGCCCCACCACTTCTTTCTGCGTCAGCTTTTCGATAATGCCGTAGGTGGACAGCCGATCCAGCCGCATCCGCAGCAGGCTTTCCTTTTTGCTGCCGATCAGCACATCGGCGGTCATGGTGCGGCTCAGATGATAACCGCCTTTCTGCGCCCGATAGACACAGGAGATGATCTTCTTTGCCGCCATGGTGGCATCCTCTTCCCGGTAGTTGGTGAGACAGCAGGAACAGTTGCCGCAGCTCTCCGGTGCATGGTCACCGAAATAGCGTAGCATCCGATGCCGGAGACAGGAGGTCGAGGTGGCATAAAAGGTCATCTGTTTCAGCCGCTCCATTCCCTGGTTCAGCAGAAACTGCCGTGTCTCCTCATCTTCCACATCCATGGTCTCCCGGCTGCGTTTCAGCAGGAACTCGTTTGTCCGCACATCTCTGCCGCTGTACAGCAGGATGCACTGCGCCGGTTCACCGTCCCGTCCGGCACGGCCAGCCTCCTGGTAATAGCTTTCCAGATCCATGGGCATATTGTAGTGGATGACGAAAGAAACATTGGACTTGTCGATACCCATGCCGAACGCATTGGTTGCGACCATAATGGGCTTGCGGTCGTAGAGAAAATCGTCCTGGTTCTGCGCCCGTTCCACGTCCGAAAGTCCGGCGTGATAGCGTGTGGCATCGAATCCGGTATCACAGAGAGATGCACAGACCTCTTCCACCGCCTTTCTGGTGGAGCAGTAGACAATGCCGCTTTTTCCGTCGTTTTCTTTCAGCAGGTGAAACAGTTCCGTCATTTTGCTGTTGGGACGGCGTACTCCGAAAAACAGGTTTTTCCGGTCGAATCCGGTATGTATGGTCTCCGGGTCACGGAGCTTCAGTATGCGTGCAATATCCGCCTCGACCTGCTTGGTTGCCGTCGCCGTAAACGCCGTGCAGACCGGACGCACCGGCAGCTGTTCCATAAACACCGGAATGTCCAGATAGCTCTGCCGGAAATCCTGTCCCCACTGGGAGACGCAGTGCGCCTCATCCACAGCGATCATGCTGATCTGCACCCGCTGCGCCAGCCGGAGCAGACTCTCCGTCATCAGCCGTTCCGGTGCCACATAGAGAATGCGGCACTGTCCCTGCTGTAACATCTGCATGGAATGATAGAACTCCTCCTGGCTGATGCTGCTGTTGATGTACGCCGCCGGGATGCCCACCTGCCGGAGTGCCTCCACCTGGTCTTTCATCAGCGAGATCAGCGGCGAAATGACGATCGTCACGCCCGGCAACAGCAGTGCCGAGATCTGATAGCACACAGATTTTCCTGCGCCTGTGGGCATGACCGCCAGCACATCCCTGCCGGAAAGAATGGCGTCGATCGCCTGTTTCTGTCCGGCGCGAAATGCCTTATGTCCGAAATACTGCTGTAACAGCGCCTCTGGCTGTATCATGTTTCCTGTCCGTCCTCTCTCTCCGGCAGCAAGTCATCCTGCCAGCGTCTCAATTCTTCTCTTGCCGTCTCCAGCAGCAGCACACTGGGATTTTCGCCGCCCATGATCCGGGCAATTTCATGCACACGCCCTTCCGGTTCCAGCACCATAACATGAGTCTCCGTTCTCGTCCCCTCGGTCTGCTTTTCGATCATCAGATGCTGGTCTGCCATAACGGCGATCTGGGACAAATGGGTCACGCAGAGCACCTGCCGCAGCTGTCCCACTTCCCGGAGTTTCATGCCGATCTTCTGCGCCGCCTTGCCGCTGACGCCGGTGTCGATCTCGTCGAAGATCAGCGTGGGGATGCTGTCCCGGTCGGCAATAACGCATTTCAGCGCCAGCATGATACGGGACAGTTCACCGCCGGATGCGATGCGTGCCAGAGGTCTCGGTTCTTCGCCCCGGTTCGCCGAAATGAGAAATTCCAGGCTGTCCATGCCGTGAATGGTCAGTTTTCCCGTGGTATGCTTTGCCGTCAGCACCACGTTCGGCATATTCAGAAATTCCAGCTGTTCGGTCACTTCTGCCGTAAAGCGCTGCAGTGTCTCTGAGCGGTATTCCGACAGCGCTTTCGCCTGGACGGAGACCTTTTCCAAAAGTTCCGCCTTCTGCTCCCGGAGCGCAGTGATCTCTGCGGCAGCGCCCTGCATCTGTTCCAGTTCCTCTTCCGCACGGTTGCGGCGCTCCACCAGTTCGTCTCCGGTACACTGATATTCCCGGCTGAGCCGCCGGATCTCCAGCATCCGTTTCTGCACCATGGCATAGCGCTGGGGATCCAGTTCCATGTCATCCCGGAGACGGCGGCATTCTGACGCAATGTCCGCCAGTTCAATGCCGGCTGCGGAAAGGCGCTCTCCCAGCACAGAAAACTCCGTCCGCAGATCAGCGAACGGAGACAATTCCTCTGCTGCCGCCTCGGTCAGCAGCACCGCAGAGCCGTCGGCATCCTCGCCGTCAATGGCATCTGCCGCCGCCTGCAGTGCCGCCGCAATACTTTCGGCGTGCTGCAAAAGGTTCATCTCTTCTTCCAGGGCATCCTCTTCGCCCAGTTCCAGCCCCAGCTCGTCCACCTCGGCAACCAGTGCTTTCAGCTGATGCCGGCGGTGCGCCTTATCCTGTTCCAGCTTTACCAGCTGGTTCAGCCGCTTGGCTGCCTGCTGCAGCTGGCGAAATGTCTCCTGGTACTCCTGCAATAGAGTATCGTCTCCGCCGAAGGAATCCAGAATTTGCAGATGGCATTCCGGCGCAAGCAGCACCTGGTTATCATGCTGTCCATGGATGTTGATAAGAGCATCGCCGATCTCCCGGAGAACGGAAACCGTTGTGGTATGTCCGTTGACCCGTGCGGCGCTTCCGCCGTCTGCAGCGATCTCACGGGTCAGCAGAAGTTCATCGTCCACATGGGAAATGGAAAGCGCATCCAGTCTCGCACAGACCAGCGGATCCAGGTGGGTGAAAAGCGCCGTCACCACTGCTTTTTTGCAGCCGGTTCGCACAATGTCCCGTGTGACACGCTGCCCCAGCACCGCATGGATGCCGTGCAGCAGAATGGACTTTCCGGCGCCGGTCTCACCGGTAAACACGTTGAGCCGGGGTGAAAACGGGATGCGTGCATGGGCGATCACCGCCAGATTTTCGATTTCCAGTTCAGCCAGCATTAGAATCCTCCTGTTTCCATCAGTCTCGCAAAGCTGCCGGCAAATTCCTTTGCCTGCGTTTCTGTGCGCAGCAGTACGAAAATGGTATCATCTCCGGCGATCGTTCCCACCACATCTTCCCGGTGCATGGCATCCAGTGCCGCAGCCACCGCCTGTGCTGTGCCTGTCCGGCAGTGGATCACAGAAACGTTTCCGGCATAATCTGTCCGCAGTGCAGCATTCTGCAAAATGCCGCCGTTGACTTCCTGCCGCACCGGTGCAATATAGCAGGCTCTGCCGCCGCTGTGCCGCTCCTTGGTCAGTTTCAGCTCCCGGATGTCTCTGGAAAGCGTCGCCTGGGTCACCGCAAAGCCCTGTTCCGCCATCCGCTCCCGCAGCACCTCCTGGGTCGGGATATCCTCCGCAGCGATCAGCGCCAAAATGGTGTCCTGCCGTTTCTTTTTCATCGTTCTGCTCACGACCTTCCTGATTTCAGTGACTGCATCAGCTTTCTGCTGAGGGAATCAAAAAATGTATTTCCGCTGAGATCCAGAATCTCCAGCGACTGGTCAGAGCCGGAGATCTCCATGACTCTGCCCTCCGGAAAAGGCTCCGGCTTTTCCCCGTCTGCGCAGAAATACGCATCGTATTCCTCCCGGACACGGAGACTGACCTGCAGGTCGTTGTGGGGCGAAAACAAGATAGGTCTCGCCGACAGCGAGTGGGGACAGATCAGATTCATCTCAATGCAGGAAAACTCCGGCTCAATGATTGGACCGCCTGCGGAAAGGGCATAGGCGGTAGAACCGGTAGGCGTACTGAAAATCACGCCGTCTGCCCGGTATTCGCCCAGCACCACATTGTTCCGGGACACAGTAAACTCAATGACACGGGAAAAATTCCGGGAAATGACAATGTCGTTGAGCGCCGTCAGTTCCCGGAGACAAGTCCCTGTTTTGTCCAGCACCTTGCCTCGGAGCAGCATCCGCTTGGACACCCGGTAGTCTCCGGTCTGCAGCCGTGCGATCTCGCCGATCTGATCCGGCTCCATGGATGCCAGAAAGCCCAGCCGCCCGGTGTTGATGCCCAGCAGCTTGGCGCTTGTTCCCACCACATGACGGGCGCAGTGCAGGATCGTGCCGTCACCACCGATGGCAACTGCCACATCCGCATCCTGTATCGCCTCCAGAAAAGGCGCATAGCACACGAAATCCATATCTTTCAGCAGACCCAGACAGCGTGGGTCTGCCCAGACCTCCATACCGTTCCGATGGAGTGCCAGGCAGACCTTTCTCGCCACTTCCGGGGCATTGCCCTTTTGCAGATGGTGAAACAACACGACCTTCATTTCGTCTTCTCCTTTTTCGCCTGTGTAAACGCCTGCTGCACCACAGCCGCAGCGTCCGGCACATATGCCGTTTCGCCGCCTTTCTGCACTGCCGCCAGATATTCCACGTTGCCGGAACCACCCCGGATGGGTGACGGACACAGCAGCTGCACCGTCAGTCCCAGCGCAGACAGCAGCGTCAGAATATTCCCCAGTACCTGTACATGGACACGCTGCGACTGCACCAGTCCGTTTTTGCCGATGTTTTCCCTGCCTGCCTCAAACTGGGGCTTGATAAGAATTGCTCCGGCAGCATCCGGTTTCAGCAGCGGCAGCACATAGGGCAGTACATGGTGCAGCGAAATAAACGACACATCCACTGAAAAAAAGTCTGCCGGCTGTTCCAGCTGTTCCGGTGCAATGCTGCGGACATCTGTGCCTTCCCAGTTCACCACACGTGGATTTTCCCGGAGCGACTGCACCAGCTGTCCGTGTCCCACGTCAATGGCGTAAACCTTTGCTGCGCCACGCTGTAACATACAGTCCGTAAAGCCGCCGGTAGATGCGCCGATATCCAGACAGACCAGTCCGTCCAGAGAACGCTTTGTCTGTTCCAGCGCATATTCCAGTTTCAGACCGCCACGTCCCACAAAAGGAATATCACTGCCCTCCATGGTGATCTGATCGGTCTCCTCCACAGCAAATGCCGGCTTGGTGCAGACCTTTCCATTCACAGAGATCTGTCCGTTCTGAATCAGCGTTTTTGCACGCTGGCGGCTGGGGACGAGTCCCTGCTGCACCATTGCCGCATCAAGTCTCGCCATGCTCTGCCTCCTGCCGGATATCCCGGTAAATGGCATACTCCGAAAGTCCCATAGTCTCCATCTGGGAATCCGTAGATGCCTGGAGCAGATACTGTTTCGGTGCGACCCGGCGGTATGTACCTTGGAATCCACGTTCCAGCAGCAGATCGCCGAACAGCTGGGAAATGCCGCCGTAATAATACGCCTCTTCCAGGAATACCACGTGGCGATAAGACATGGCAATGTCCACCACACCATCCGCCAGCGGAAAGATACGGGTCAGTTTCAGCAGGTCACAGTGAAGCTCCCGCTCTGCACAGCGCTTTGCCGCACGGTACAGATTATCATATACTCTGCCGTAGGAAATATACAGGATATCGGTCTTTTTCCCGGAAACATGGGTATACTCCGTGTTCAGGGCGCTCTTGTCAAACACGCTCTTGTCATTTCCTCTGGGATAGCGCACGCACGCCAGTCCCTTGTCCCGGTACAGCGCCCGGCGCAGACAGAGACGCAGTTCGTCATAACAAGCCGGCGCATAGATCACAGCGCCCGGCACTGTGCTGAGGAACGACACGTCATACAGCCCGTGATGGGTCTCACCATCCTCGCCCACAACACCGGCACGGTCGATGCCCAGCACTACATGGAGTCCGCCGATGGCAACATCGTGCATCAGCTGGTCATAGGCACGCTGCAAAAAGGAAGAGTACACTGCAAATACAGGGAGTTCTCCCATGGATGCCAGACCGGCGGAAAATGTTACGGCGTGCTGTTCGGCAATGCCCACGTCATAGTACCGGTTCGGGAACTTTCGTGCAAAATGATGCAGTCCCGTGCCGTGTTCCATAGCGGCAGTCACTGCACAGATACGGGAGTCCTCCTCTGCCAGGCGCACCAGTTCCTTGCCGAACACATCGGAATAGGAATCCGTCCCGGAGACCTCCGGGTTGCCGGTCTCGATGTCGAACTTGGAAATGCCGTGGTATTCGCCGGGATTTTCCTCCGCCGGCGCATAGCCCTTTCCCTTTACCGTATGCACATGGAGAAATACCGGGCGGTGATATTCCTTCGCCGCCAGCAGTGCCTCTTCCAGGTCGCCCAGGTTATGCCCGTCCACCGGTCCCAGGTATACGAACCCGAAATCCTCAAAGATGGTGGCAGACTGGAGCAGCACATCCCGGACAACGCTCTTGGAATTCTTGATGACCTTCGCCACAGACGGACCGATCACAGCCGTGCGGTTCAGACGGCGCTCCACCGCCTTTTTGGTGCGGACATAGCCCTCACTGCTCCGCATGGAAGAGAGATATCTCGCCAGCGCTCCCACGTTTTTGGAGATGGACATTTCGTTGTCGTTCAGAATCACGATCAGATTGTTTCCCGACTTGCCGGCATTGTTCAGTCCCTCATAGGACAGACCGCCGGTCATGGCGCCGTCACCGACTACTGCAACGGCAAAATGCTCTCTGTCTCCGTGCTGACGCATTCCTTCCGCAATGCCGCAGGCAACAGAGATCGCCGTGCTGCTGTGACCGCTGATAAAGCTATCGTGTTCCGATTCGTTTGGTTTCGGAAAGCCGGAGATGCCGTTTTCCTGCCGCAGGGTAGAAAACTGCTCCAGCCGTCCGGTCAATATTTTATGGGTATAACACTGGTGTCCCACGTCCCAGACAAATTTGTCCTGGGGCGAGGAAAATACACGGTGCATCGCCACCGTCAGTTCCACGGAACCGAGGTTGGAGGCGAGATGCCCGCCGGTTTTCGAGACGGTCTCCACCAGGAGACTTCGAATCTCCTCACAGAGCGACTCACACTGTTCCAGCGAAAGCCCTTTCAGATCCTTGGGAGAATGCAGCCGTTCCAACAGCGGCGCATCTTCCTTCGGCAATTGATTATGCTCCATTTCTTCATTGTCTGCGAGTCTCCTGTCACAGCCAAAATCCGTGACATTCCCGCAGACTTCACTCCTTTATTTATTTTTCACGCCGCAGCAGCTCCTGCGTCAGTGCCATCAGGAACTCGTGTTCCGGGAACTGCGCCAGAATCTGCTCGGCCTCTTCTGTCAGAGCCGCAGCACGTCTCTGCGCCTCTTCCAGTCCCAGCAGCGTTACAAATGTTGTTTTTCCCTCTTCGGCATCGCTGCCCACCGGCTTGCCCAGCACCTCAGATGTACTGGTCACATCCAGGATATCATCCACGATCTGGAACGCCAGCCCCAGCTTTGCGCCATACTGGTCTGCCAGTATGATCTGCTCTTTGGACGCAAATCCGGCAGTGCAGCCCAGGCGGCAGGCGGCACGGATCAGTGCGCCGGTCTTTGCCGCACACATCGCCTCCTGCTCTTCCAGGGTCACGTCGCTGCGCTTTTCGTTTGCCATATCCATGATCTGTCCGCCCACCATTCCGGCGGCGCCGGTCGCCTCGGTCAGAATGTGCAGCAGCTCCACTTTCATTTCCGGTTCCAGGATCGGGTCATCCACGATCACACGAAACGCCTCGGTCAGCAGGGCATCCCCTGCCTGCAGCGCCACCGCATGACCGAACGCCTTGTGGCAGGACGGCTTTCCACGGCGGTAATCGTCGTTGTCCATCTCCGGCAGGTCGTCATGGATGAGCGAAAAGGTATGCACCATTTCCAGCGCACACGCCGCCGCCATCGCCTGTTCCTTTGTGCCGCCAAAAATCCGGCAGAATTCCAGCACCAGCACCGGACGAATCCGCTTGCCGCCTGCCTCCAGAGAATACCGCATGGCATCTACTACCTGCGCCTGGCGCTTTGTCTCCGGCGTCACCTGTACATAGCGGAGCAGCTGTGTTTCCACCTCTGCCGCCAGCTGTTCCAAATGGGCTTTATCCTTCGCTTCCATCTGTTTCCTCCTGTTCTGCCGCCGGCACATTCTGTTTGGAGATCTGCAGCTTTGCCGTTTGCAGTTCCTCCTGGCAGGATGCCGCCAGTTCCATGCCTTTGCTGTAGAGCTGTACCGCCTCTTCCAGAGGCAGGGTTCCCTGCTCCAATTTCTGCGTCAGTTCCCGCAGCGCTTTCATGTGTGTCTCAAATGCCATGTGCATCCTCTCCTTTCCCGAAATTCGCCTATGATATTTCGATACAGCACCGCACAAGCTTTGTGCTTTGCTGTCCTGTTTATGATTCCTGTGGTACGACTTCTGTCATAACCTCGCCCTCTGCCAGCCGCAGCCGCAGCCGGTCTCCGGGCTGTACCTGTGCGGCACTGCGCACCAGTTCCTCGCCGTGATACGCCAGGGCATAACCACGCCCCAGAATTTTCAACGGGCTGAGCATCTCCAGCCGTGCCGCCTGCTGTGCCAGCTGTTCCCGGCACTGTTCCAGCCGCAGCGCCATTCCTTTTTCCAGACGCTGCTGCAAATGTGCCAGTTCCTGCTGCGCCAACTCCTGCCGGTGCGCCGGAGACCGTAACTTTAAGCGGTCTGACAGCCGTTCCAGTTCCTGTGCCTTTTGCCGGAACTGCTGCTGCATGGCGCTGTCCAGCCGGCGTGCCTGCTCCTGCACCTGCTGCATCAGATGGCGCACATCCGGCACTGCCAGTTCTGCCGCCGCAGACGGCGTAGGCGCACGAAGGTCTGCCGCCGCATCTGCCAGCGTCCAGTCTGTCTCATGTCCCACCGCCGAAACGACAGGAACAGCACAGTGATAGATCGCCATAACCACACGCTCTGTGTTGAACGCCTCCAGGGTCTCCGATGCGCCGCCGCCACGTCCCACAATGAGAACGTCACAGCCGTCACGCTCTGCCGCCGCAATAGCACGGCAGACAGAATCCGCCGCCGCATCACCCTGCACCTGTGCCGGATAGACCAGCAGATGTCCGATGGGATAGCGCCGCCCGATGACGTTTTTCACGTCCTGAAGCGCCGCACCGGTGTCCGAAGTAATGACGCCGATCTTTTGGGGCATTGCCGGGAGCGGACGTTTTGCCGCCGCATCGAACACACCCATTGCCGTCAGTTTTTTCTTGAGCTGTTCCAGCGCCAGCGCCTGTGTGCCAGCGCCGTCCGGCTGGAGATCTGTCACATACAGCTGAAATGCGCCGTCCCGTTCATAGAGCGATGCCGTCGCTGCTGCGATCACATTCATCCCTTCCCGGGGCGTGAACCGCAGACGCTGGGCATTGCTCCGGAACATCACCGCCTTGACACAGCTTTCCGCATCCCGGAGCGTAAAATAGAGATGCCCCGACCGGTAGTGGTTGGTGAAATTGGTGATCTCGCCACGCACCAAGATGCCCTGCAGCGCACGATCCTCTTTCAGCTTGAATCCCACATAGCGGTTCAGCTGACTCACGCTTAAAATTGCCACAGTTTTCCTCCTTGCTTTCGCCACGCACCATAGACCGCCACACCTGCGGCATTGTCACAGGCGAACTCCGGCGCAGCAAACCAGCACACCGCATTTTCCGCCAGCAGCGGACGGATCAGCTGGTTAGACATGACGCCGCCGGCATACAGCACCGGCAGCCTGCCATAGCGCTCCTGTGCCTCCTTTGTCATGGCGATCACAGTTTCCGCCACAGTCAGCAGGCAGAACTTTGCCACATCCTCCGGCGGTTCGCCCTGTTCCAGGCGTTTCCGGCACTGGTTTTCCAGCCCGGACAGACAGCAGTCCATGCCACGTACCACTGGTTTGATCCGGAATGTTTTCCGGCTCTTTGCCGCCAGCTGTTCCAGTGCCTTGCCGCAGGGAAACTGCAAGCCCAGCATCAAGCCGACCCGGTCGATCGCCTGTCCAGCTTTCAGATCCAGCGAAGTGCCGCAGGGCGTGATCTTCAGCGCCATATCCGCATCCGGCTCGCAGTAGAGCGAATCGGTAGTGCCGCCGCTGACATGAAACGCCAGAAACGGCTTTTCCCGTTCCCCCAGCTTTCCGGCAGAGTACAGCGCCGCCAGCACATGACCCACCTGATGTGAAGTCTCATACAGCGGCACACCGCTCACCGCAGCAACGGCACGGGCAGTTCCCATACCGGTCAGAAAGCAGGGCATATACGAACCGTCCACATTCCGGGGACGTGTGGAAACACTGACGCCGCAGACCGGATTATTCTCCAGAAACGGGCGCAGCCGTTCCAGCAGTTCCGGGAGCTGACGTGTATGGTGAAACACCGCATCGCTCTGCCGCAGTCCCACCTCGCCGACTTTTACCGGCAAGAGCTGCTTTTCCTGGTGTACCTCTCCGGTCTCCAGATCCAGCAGCGCCGCTGAGGTGGTGTAATTGCTGGTATCAATCCCCAGAATTTGTGCCATCGGCAGTGTCCTCCTTTGCCGCCGGCTTGGAACGTGCATATGCACCCAGTACGCCGTTGATAAAGGCGGTGTCCTCCGGATATGCGTATGCCTGGGACAGATGCACTGCCTCACTGATGACAACATTCACCGGAGTCTGCGGCATATTCTTCAATTCGTACAGTGCCAGACGCAGGATCGAACGGTTCACTGCCGGCACACGGTTCAGACTGCGCTGCTTGCTGTGCGCTGCAATAATGCTGTCCAGTTCCTCTGTCTGGGACATCACGCCGGACACATACTGCTTCACCTTTTCCGGGATCGGCAGCTCCAGCATCTCTTCCGTCGAGGCGTACAGATCCTCGATGGTATTCAGTTCTTCGGTTCTCACCATTGCCTCATACAGCAGCAAAAATGCGTATTCTCTGGTTTCGTGTTTTGTCATAACTACCTCCACATCCATTTTTTTACAATTCTTGCCCGCCTGCAACGCTTTTCGCATTTCTGCAAAAAAGAAAGCTGCTGTAGACATTTTACAGCAGCTTTTCATCCGATTACTTTGGTTTCTTTTGGTACTTCTATGTATTTCAACAGAATCGAAAGAAACCGCATCTGATGCGCTGCCCGTTCCATGCCAGTCCGAACAAGTTCTTTCTTCTATTATACCAAAAAAAATCGCCGGATACAACTATTTTACCTCAAAAATTCGAATATTTTCTGCCGAGACTGAAACTTCACCCAAAATCACGTCCTTGATCGCTGCCGCCTGTGCCGCATCCAGACCCTCTGTCTGCACCACGACCTTGGCGCTGTCCCCGTCCAGATAGACGATGCAGTTGGAATATCCCTGCGCCTGTATCAGCGACTCGATGGTGCTTTCGCTCTCGATCAGCTTGGAGGTCTCCACGGCTGCGATGGCGTCGGTCACCAGTTCGTCCTCTGTCCGGTCGCCGCCGCCCAGCATGGACTGCAGCGCCGCCACGCTCTCATCCCGGCTGCTGGTGCGTTCCAGTCTCGCCTGGGCGAAATAGTTTTCTGCACTTCCGGCGGCGGTATACTCTGCCTCTACGTCTGCGGCAGTTTCCTCCGCATCGCCGTTGACGGAATATGCGCCGGACGTCTCGTCAGCCGGTTCGCTTTCCTCTGTCGGCTGGCTCTCCTCCGCTGCCTGGTTTGCCTCAGCATTCACAAAGGCAGTGTCTCCATAGGTCACGCTATCCTTGGACTGTACCTGTGCAGTTTCCAGCTTGCCGTCCGACATGGCATAATTCACATAGACGGCGATGGCAAGCATCAGCGTCAGACACGAGAGAATGATCTGTTTTTTTCCGATGATAAAAGATGGTTTCTTCATGCTCTGATTCCTTTCTGGTTCACGCCGCCGGAACGACGCAGATTCTGCCTGCGGCAAGATGCAGCACTGCCTGCACTGCCTTTGTAACACGTTCCTGCACCACAGCGCTGGATGCGCCGCTGCACACCACGATCACACCGCTGATCTCCGGCGCAGCGATCTGCTGCACCAGTGGCTGCTGACTGCCGCTGTCGGAAACGATCACGCATTTCCGCTGGATCCTGGTGCGGTTTTCGCCCTGCTCCTGTTCAGCATCCTGTGCATAGATGGTCTCCGGGCTGCCTGTCGCCGTCAGCATCACCCGACAGCTGCCCACGCCCTCGACCTGTTCCAGCACATCGACCAGCTGCTGTTCCATCCGGCGGCAGTACTGCTCCGCCTGTTCCTGAGAGGCTGTCTCTGCGCTCTGCACAGATGCGGCATCTGTCTGCTTTTCGGCTTTGTCCGGCAGAAACCCGGACAACAGGATCAGCGCCAGCCCGGCGATGCCCAGCAGCATCACCAGCCGCACGCCGTTCTCACCCTTCAGCTTTTTCCGCAGCGGTTCAAGAATCCGTTTCCACATGGATATTCACCTCTTTTCCCAGACAATCTGTCAGCAGCTGTCCTGCCGCTGCGGCATCTCTACAGGCCACTGTGACTTGTTCTATCTCTATGCTGTTGTCCTCCGCAATATTCATTTCCACCTGAACCCGGGCATCCGGAATGCCGTTCTGCCGCAGCATCGCCGCAAGAGATTCCTCCAGATTTCCGGCGGCACAGCGCAGCGTCTCCTGTTCTGCGGTTTCTGCCAGGCTGTTTTCCGTAAGTTCGGCGGCGCAGTCCCAGTTCGGCTGAAACTCTGCCGCACCACGGCTCAGCGGCGTGAAGATTCCCAGTACAAACACTGATGCCAAAAGCAGCCGCAGCTGGCGGTCGAACTTTGCGCTGGGTTTCAGCACGTCCAGCAGACCGCTGAGAATGCTGATGACACAGGTCACCAGCACAATGGCACGCATGGTCTCCAACGCTATGCTGCCCCCTTTCCAATGGTCATGGCGATGGCAGTTGCCACCACGAACATAATACCGAAACAGACCAGCAGCGCAAAGGCAATGGCGAGCGCCTGCTGTGTTCCACGGAGCAGACGCAGCAGACTTTTTGTTCCGAAAAGTTCTGCCGCTGCCGCACCCACCGCCACCACAGCACGGTACAACAGCAGTTGCACCAGCGGCGGCAAAAAAAGCACACACAGGGAGACGATCCCGATCACGCCTGTGGTGCTGCGCAGGATCTGCAAACTGCTGCGCACTGTAGTATAGGCATCGGATACCGCATTGCCCACCACCGGCACAAAGTTGGCGATCACATACTTGGTGGTTTTGGATGCCGCTGTATCCAAACTGCCGCCCAGCCAGTTCTGCATGGAAAGCACCCCCAGAAACAAGGTCATCAGCAACCCCAGCACCCAGGTGGTAAACTTCCGGGACAGCCGCAGCAGTCCGCCCACGGACACAGACGGACTGACGGCATCCACGATTGCCAGTGAAAAGCCCATGGTGCAGAACGGCAGCAGCACACGGGTAATCATCTGCATCACGCCGTCCGCCAGGGCTACCACGGCAGTCTGGTAGGACACAGCGCTGGTGACTGTACCGCCTGCCGCCAGGATACCGGCAAACACCGGCACAAACAGGGTCATAAACGATGCGCCCTGGGACAGTGCGCTCTCCACCGCCGCAAAGCTCTGACACAGCGGCTCTGCCACTGCCGCAAGCGCACAGACAAACTCGTATACCTGTCCCACGGCACGGCGTTTCGGGTCATCCTGGATGCCCTGGAGCAGTGCCGCAAACAGGATCACTGTCAGCAGTCCGCCCAGCATGGCAAAAGGCTGTGAGATGCGCCCGGAGAGATAGTCCGAGAACACCTGCCAGATGTGAGACAGGGTGAATTTTTCCCCGGTCTCATCCGGCGCAGTCACCGACAGCCCCAGCTGTTCCAGCACCGACTGCACATCCCAGTCCAGCTGTTCTGTCACCCCGGCTGCGCCGCTCTCCTCTGCCAGCTGTCCGGCAGGTTCTTCCTGCGCCGCCGCCTGCCACGGCAGCAGCAGCCCCAGGCAGAGCGTCCCCAGCAGCACCAGCGCTTTCCACCGTTTCATGACAACACCTCCGTTACCATCTGCAAAAGGGTCTCCAACAGCGGCAGGGACAGCAGCACCAGGGAAAGCCTGCCCCAGAGTTCCACCGTCCGTGCCAGAGCAGACTCGCCGCAGTCCTGGCAGAGATCCCCGGCGATGCCGGTCAGATAGCAGATGCCCAGGGCTTTCCAGAGAATCGTCAGATAGGCGGACGGCAGGTTTGTCCGCTCGAAAAGCGCCTGCATCTGCGACACCACTGGCGTGAGATACGCCGCCGCTGCGATTCCCACCGCCGCACACGCCCCGATCACGCAGAACAGGGCGTGTTCCCGGCAGTATTGTTTCAACAGTGTGGAAAAGATCGCCGCAGTGATGCAGACTGCGGCGGCAGTTACAGTCTCCTCTATCATAAGCCAAACACCGACTTTACCCGTTCAAACAGCGTGCCGATCTGATCGACCAGCAGCATCAGCACCACCACCAGCCCGGCAAGTGTGGTCATCATCGCCTGCTCCTCCCGCTCTGCCCGTTTCAGAACCAGGTTCAGCACTGCCACAATGATCCCTGTTCCGGCAATCTTAAAAATGAGATCTATTTCCATGGTTTTTCCTTTCAGCAAAGCAGGATTGCCGCCAGAAAGCCGCCCAGAACACCCAGGCTGCAATAGAGCCGTTGTTTCCGGCGGCATAATTCGCCTGCCTCTGCGGCATAGGGTTCCAGCTGCCGGCGGTATTGGGACAGCGTGGCGGTCTGACCGTCCAGGTCGCTTGCGCCCAGTTCTTCGCCCAGGGGCAGCAGCAGATTCTTTCCCGTCTCCGGAATTGCCTTGTCCTGACGGATGCCCGACTCCCAGGCATCTGCCAGAGGCATTCCCTGTTCCAGCCCGGAAAGCACCAGCACCGGGAACTGAAACGCCGCATATGCCGGCTCCCGGCAAAGCTGTTCCAGCAGTTCCTGCACCGTCAGACTGCGAAACGCCATCTGCACGGAAAGTTCCCGGAGCATCCGGCAGAGCTGTTCCAGGTTCCGGTGTGTCTGCCGCAGACGCATCGCCTGCATCACGCCGATCCCGGCGCCGCAGCAGACCACCAGCAGCAGTCCCAGCAGTTTCATCATGGCACCACCCGGCGCAGCGTCTGCACCTTTCCCTGTTCCCTGCCGGACAAAACTGCCGCATACCGAAACACGCCCTTGTCCAGCAGCTGTTTCAGCGCCGGCCGGCGTTCCAGGTCTTCCAGAGATGTTCCGTGTGCCGATGCCACCACCGGGACGCCGCTGCCGTGTATGCGCAAAAGCGCCTGGGCATCTGCCTCCGTGCTGATCTCATCGCAGACCAGCACCTCCGGCGTCAGCACACGGAGCGCTGTCAGCAGACCCTCTGCCCGTGGAAAGCCGTCCAGCACATCGGTGTGCAGTCCCACATCATACTGCGGCACGCCGTGGTGTACGGCGGCGATCTCGCTGCGCTCATCCACCAGTGTGAGCCGCCAGGATGCCCCCAGAAGGCGGCAAAGGTCACGGAGCATTGTTGTCTTGCCCGACCCCACAGCGCCTGCCAGAAGGAGGCTGGATGGCCTCTCCGGGCATATCTGCCGGAAGAGCGGCTCGGCACAGCCGGTCACCGCATGAGAGACCCGAAAGTTCAGACCGCTGATGTGGCGCATCTGCACCAGTTTTCCCTCCCGATAGACTGCCGACCCGGCAATGCCCACCCGGTTGCCGCCGGCAATGGTCACAAAGCCCTCGGCGATCTCTTTCGCATAGCGGTAGACGGAATATTCGCACACCGCCTGGAATGTCTGCTCGATAGTTCTCTGTGAAACCGGATGTCCCGGGTCTAGAGGCTTTTCTCTGCTGTGCAGCAGAATGCACGCCGGCCGCTCTGCACGCAGGCGTATCTCCTGGATCTGTGCCTGCTCTGACGGCGTCAGCTGCTGTATCCGGCTGCGCACCTGCTGCGGCAGACAACGCAGTACATTTTGTATCCCTTGCTGTTCCATACGTCCTCCTGTTGGTCATGGGCTGTGCCCTGTGTTTGTCCCATTCTATGCACGGCGGCGGACGAGTATGCAAAAAACCTCCGTGCGCCGGTTGGGTGTCCGGTACACGGAGGTTTTGGGGTATTCTATTACAAATAAAATCTACAGCGTCAGCTGCATCCGGATATGCGGAATACCATCTTCCAGAAATTCTTCCGATGTTTGGTGAAAACCTGCTTTTTCATAGAGACGGCGTGCGTAAGTCTGCGCTTCGATAGTGATTTTATCTGCACCAAATTTTTCTTTTGCAATATTGACCGCAGCAGCAACAATTTTACTTCCCAATCCGCACCGGCGCTTTACTGCGATCACACGCCCGATTGCGGCAGAATCGAAAGTCACACCCGGCGGCAGCACCCGTGCATAGGCTTTGATTCCGGTTTCATCTTTGAGCCACACATGATAAGCGGCTCTATCTGCGTCATCTGCCTCCTGATACGGACAATTTTGCTCCACAACGAAAACAGAGATCCGCAGTTTATAGATCTCAAATAATTCTTCCGCACTTAACTCGGAAAAATGTTTTACAATCAGTTCCATTCTGTCTCTCCACAATTCCACTGTATTTTACATATGCTGCCGGCAATACTTATGCACCCAGTCAAATGTGTCTTCCTTGCAGTCGGTTTCCTCTACATACTGAAAATATTTTTCGGCAAGTGCATCATCAGAAAGCCGTTCCAATTTGCTTTTTTCACAGACGTTTTTTCTCAGCAGATACTGCTCGTATGCTTCTATCCAGACAGGCCCTCTTGCCATACCGCTGTCATCTCCTTATTTTGCCGATTACGAATCCCGATTCTCTATTGCATAGACCACGCAGGCAATTCCGGCGATCATCGAAAACAAGATTGCTCCACCCATTGCCTCGTCCAAGACTCCCCCAAAGAAAAGACCGACGATTCCGGCAAGGCACATCACGATAACGGATACAATTGTTCGAAACTTTTTCATGTTTGTTTTCCTCCACTACTTTCTTTCCTACTTTTCCTGTTTTTAACTGATATTCAGCCATAATGTATTCCTCCGTTTTTCTGTTGGTTTTGATTGCTTTACTTTATGGACTGATTCTAACGTCCGATTGTTTCGTTATTGCTTATGTTTTGTTTTAGAATTGTTAATGTTTGGGGGAAAATTAAAATAAGACTTTTTTGATATGACTTTCGATACTTGACCCATTAGAGTGCGCCGCAAGGCACACAAACTAAATATCCGCCATATCAAATCGGATATGGCGGATACATTTAGAAAAACATTTTAAATATTTTGCTCGTCTACTTGACAAGAGAGTGACCATATTTCAAACATATTCCCTTCTTCTTACATCCGATTTCAAAATATTTATAAAATATATCTCACATTAATTCATATGTTTTCTTGTAGCATCTTCCTGTCGCTTCTTCTCTGCTTCCTGAAAGATTCTGTCCGCTTCTTCCTTCCGTTTCCTTTCTTCCTCTGCAAAAAAGGAAAGCCCTTCTTCTGTCGTTACGAATCCGTTTTCGCTGCTCAAGTTATCTGTGAGTGTCGCAAGATACGAAATCTTGGAACGGATAACTGGATGCTGCTTTAACGTGTAGACTTCTCCAATCTCCAAACCCGTGACATCCAGAAAATGTTTTACAGCCGGTTCAAATAGCTTCTCGGCATATGCACCCTGTTCTGCTTCCATCTGTTTCGTTAAGCGTTCGTATTCATTCCGATACGGAAGATCGGTCAGCATAGGTTCTTTATAAATACAGACATCCATGCGTTTTATCCCATGAATCTTAAACAGTGCGACAATTTCAGGATACTTGGTTTTCGGAAACCGGCAGTAGTACCCGATAAACTTCCCTTTTACCTCTCTTGTGTACTTGTTGTATTTATCTGCTTCGGTTATATACACCTTTGCATACCAGATCAATGCAGCCGCAAATGCGATTGCAAGAAGGAAATGTACCTGCCAGAGACCTCCAAATCCAAATACTACAAAAAAGAATACTAATGCGGCTCCGATTGCACTACCCTCATCCTGAATCTGGCAGTTTTTCTCTACCTGATACAGCCCAACAAATAGTCCTGCAATAGAGAGGACTACATCGGACCACAGACAGTTCTCAAACCATATCTCTGGAAGCAGGAAATACAATGGAATTAACAGCAGTATTGGACCGAATATCCAACATATCAGCAAGCCAGATTCCCCTGCAATCTTATCCTGTTCACGTCTTGAAAGCGTGTTATATCCTTCGACAGACTTCACCGCCTGTCTTGTATTCATCATTTTTTTTAACATCATCTATCTCCTGTAATTTATTGATCAATTTAACATTGGTAAAATCATTGTTTTATACCTCCTTGTTTCATAGCCTCTCGCATACCACCCTGCACCGTTTTTTATGGAATGCAATGCCATACGCTAAAATTTCACATCTGCCATTCTCCCTGAGTGCTTCATCGTATCTGCGATTTTTAATCTGCGCCATTGCATTTTCACATGCTTTGTCAAGACCGCTAATAGATGCCGCATGCTTTACCTCAATGATAATGCCTGCATCCGGATTCTCCGGTTCTATGAGAATATCACTATACCCGTCTCCCGACTCTCTGTTCGATTTTATCAGCCAGTCCGGGTTACTTCCCCGCAGCAAACCTAATAACAGTCCATGATAAAAGTTTTCTTTCTGTTCCTCACGCGCTTTTGTATCCAGCACACTGATCATCCTGCTCATGATAACATTCAACTGTTTCTGCAATCCTTCTGCATCCGCTTCCAAAATTGCCTTTGAAAACTCTGGCATTGATTCTTCTTTTGCAACAGAACGCTGAAACCATTCCTGTATTTGCAGAACAAATACCTCATGAACTTCCCTATTCGGAATAACCAGCTCGTAGACACCACTCTCTGGATTTCCTATATTCGTAAGATACCCTGTTGTAAATAAAACACTCCATACATTATCTATGCTGTTCTCAATTTCATCGTAGGTTAAATCCAGACGAATCCTTTTTGTTACCGATTCCCCGCCAACAAGCCGCTCTATTTCATCCTTCGTTGATTGATCTGCCTTATCCACGAAAAGTTTTACCAGATCATTTCCACTGCTATTGATCCAGAATGCACTTGGTTTTGCATTAGAATCTGTCAATAATTTTTTCACAAAATTAATGACATCCCACGGACAGTATATATCGGCGTTGCCAAAATGATATCCATCGTACCACTCTTTTATATCCGAATAACGATTTGTACAATGATAATATTTTAGCATCTGCATCACTTCTGCATCTGTGAATCCAAAACCTTCCTCATGCTCTATATCAACGATCGAATTAATCTCAAAATTATTAAGTCCGGTAAAAATGCTCTCCTTAGAAACACGTAAACACCCTGTGAGTACCGCAAACTGCAAAAATTCATTTGTCTTTAGCGCCTGCCCGAAAAGTCCCCTGATGAGCGAAACCATCTCCTGATAATACCCATTCTTAAAAGCCTTATCCAACGGAACATCATACTCATCAATAAGGATTACCACTTTCTGATCGTAGTGCAGATAAAGCAACTGTGAAAGCAGTCTTAAACTGTCAACAAGATTAACGTCCTCATTCAAAAGCATTTTTTCAAATTGTTTTCGATCTTCAACCGTCAGCTTATCACTTGTTTTCAGATAATAATGTCTCCGGACCTCGTTATTAATAATGGTCATAAGCATTTTCTGTGCATCTGCAAAATGAAGTCCCTCTACTCCCTTAAGCGATAAAAAAATAACAGGATACTTTCCCATGTATTCCGCACACAGTTTTTCTTTTTCCGAAATATACAAGCCCTGAAAAAGCGATTTCTCTGCACCAATTTCAAAAAAGCTCTTTAGCATACTCATATTGAGTGTTTTGCCGAAACGGCGCGGTCTGGTAAAAAGAGTCACTTCACCCCAGCTTTGTAAAAGCTGCTCAATCAATTTTGTCTTATCCACATAATAAAAACCTGCTTCACGTATTTTTTTAAAATCATCTATTCCAACCGGTAATTTTAATGTATCATTCATGGAAGCCTCCAAAAAAAATCCGCTATACTATTTACATAGTATAACGGATTCCTACTAAAAAAACAATTCTCTTACTTTATTCCTGCCGGAATTCTTCCGGTACATCCTCATAAGTTTTCCATTTGTCCATGGCATCTTCCAATGTCATGCCTTCGCTTACCGCGTGTTTTCTCGCTGCATTGACTGCCTGGATTTCTTTCATCTTTGCTCCGGTTAAGGTGTAACCCTTCATGGCCCAGAGTGTTGCAAGCCATGCGATCATTGGAACGATACAGAACAGGATTAGAACAACACCATGCATTCCGAAAGAATATGGTGTCTTGCTGTCCGGTAATGTCTGGATACCGATCATTGCAACTGCTGCACCAACGATGGTGGAACCAAGAGAACTTACTAATTTATCTACAAGTGAGAACAATGTTCCCATAATACCTGGCACATACTGTCCGGAACGGTATGTCTCATAATCGGAACAGTCTGCAACCATCGGAATCGGCATATCTGCTGTCGCATAATATGCACCATAACCGATACCAAAGAATAACACAAATAACACCGTGTATACATTGATGGATCTCAGGCTTAAGTTAAATGCCGGAACCCCCTGCTTCCATAACAGTAACAATACTAAAACTCCAATGTACATGACCAGTGCAAGCATTGTATAGCGCACCAGTGAAGCTTTCTGTCCATGCTTCTGTGATGTCTTTACCGTCAAAAGGAAGAATGGAACAGAGAAAATATATCCAACGATCATCATTGGAAGATACAGTCCGCCATAATCTCCCATCATCGCTCCGTAAAGCATACAGAGTACTGTCATATTCGTTGCGATGGAGAAAGCAAGCTTACATCCTGCTCCTGCAACCATAAGACGCTGCAACTCTTTGTTTGCTTTTAAAATTGCAACATATTCTTTTAATTTTACTTTTTCCTGTTTATTGCCAACACCGAAGAATTCCGGTCTGTCTTTCTCCCAGATACCGATCACTGCAAGAAGTGTCAGCACTGCGGATACCACGATGGCAAGCGGGATCATAAAATCAAAAAAGTTTGCGCTGTTATAGCCGCCAAGACGGTCACCTAAGATCGGTGCCAGAAACTGTACAAGTCCCATACCGATCAGGCTGGCGATCGTATTAAAAATAGTAAACATCGGGCGCTGTTTCGGATCGTTTGTCAGACAGGTCTGTCCGGAACGGGTACAGGCCGTCTGGAATGTGTATCCGATAACATATAATGCGTAAAATAACACAAAGCATACATAGCGCAGCCACTGCATGTCCGGTGCGATGATCCTCGTCCCAAAATACAGTAAAATGGAAGAAACGATCATGATCGCATTTCCGATCACCATGTATGGACGGAATTTACCGAATTTTGAATTTGTCCGGTCGATCAAAGCTCCGATGATCGGATCCGTCACGGCATCAAAAAGACGCATGACGGTTACCATTGTCGTTGCAAACATAAGCGCAAGTCCTAACACTCCGTTTGCATAATATGCGATAAAATTCATGGTAAGAATATAATAAACATTTGTCGCACCATTGTTCATCGGGAACAGCACAAGCTGATACGGTTTTGCCCGGTTCATTCCGGCTGCCTGTGCAGTGGTTTTTTCTTTTTGATTACTCATTATTTCTTCTCCTTTGGAATATCCTGCTAAAATCTATACCCAGTTTTCACTCTTTTTCGCTTCTTTTTTCAGCTTATAATCCGGATTCTCTTTTTCAGTGTGACAAAGTACCATGGCATCCTTCACACTTCCGGCTACGGCTTCGATCTGATTTTCTTTTTCCATCGGAAGCTGGAACGTAAAAATATGATCTCCGCTCTTCTGCTCGATCAGCTCTCCGTTATTGTATAAGGATACGACCGGCTGGTTTGTGTAAACTTTAATGGTCGTTGTATCCTCAGAACGGTCACTGCGGCGTGATCCACACAGATGTACAAATGGTTCGTCACTCCAATATGCTTTATATAAGAAGAAACTATCTTTCTTTGTCTTGCGGTCAAATGTCACCAGTCCCTTATGGTTCATGCCCGGCTCGCCGCCCTGATTTCTAGCATCTGCCGCAAAATCAAACATATTCCACACATAAGTGCTCCACATAAATGGATGACGCTCGAAACATTTGATCATATACTCATGATATTTTGCCTGATATTCCTCAGTATGGTCTCCACGTCTCGGTCTTCTGCTGTGAAGGTTTGGCATACCTTCTGCGCCGTACTCGGAATAACCGATCGGGCGGTTCGGGAATACAAGGTGGAAAAATCTTAAGAACAGATCATTTAAGAAAAATCCCGGTACATACCATCCCAGATATAAATTCCATCCAACCAGATCTGTGATGTGTGCAGAACGGTTAAATGGTCCGCACATTGCATAACATGCTAACGTTGTCAGTCTTGTTGGGTCCATCTTGTGGCAGAGATCATTTAACACATGATGATTGTCCAACATATCTTTTTTGTCCTTTGTACTGATGGTAATCTCATTGGATACGCCCCATACTACAATTGACGGATGATTGTAATTCTGAACGATCAGCTCTCTCATCTGGCTGATGGTGTTCTCTCTTCCGCCCGGCATATGTTCCGAAATATATGGAATCTCTGCCCATACGACCATACCTCTCTCATCACAGAGATCATAAAAATACTGGTCATGCTGATAATGTGCGAGACGAATCGTATTTGCCCCAAGTTCACAGATCAGATCCATATCTTCATCATGGTTTTTTGTCGAAATTGCATTTCCCAACGCCTTAAAATCCTGATGTCTGGAAACTCCGTGAAGTGGATAATGCTCTCCGTTTAAGAAAAATCCCTTCTTTGGATCTACCGAAAAAGTACGGATACCAAAACGGTTCGTGATCTCATCCTTCACTTCCCCATTTACGGTCAGCGTTGCAACTGCCGTATAAAGGTATGGATTTTTTCTTCCATGCCAGCGGATTGGATTCTGGATATTAAGATTTGCGTCACATCCGTTCCCTTCTGCAACTACTTTTCCGTCCTGATCTTTGATCTGAACGTTTACCTGTGCTTCCTCTGTATTGGTAAATGTTTCGATATGAACATTCGCTTCGTTCTCTTTTACTTCCGGTGTGATCTTAATTCCGTTACTTCCGAGGTAATCTAAGTCAAAATGCTCTTTTGACACGATCAGGAAACGGACATCGCGGTAAATTCCGCCATAGAACGTAAAATCGGCTTTCTGCGGATATACTTTTCCATTGACGGAGTTGTCCACGGTCACTTCCAGTTTATTCCGGTCTTCTAAAACCCCTGTGATATTGATGCGGAATGTGGAATATCCGCCATCATGATGTGCAAGTTCTTTTCCGTTCACTGTCACATCACTGCTTGCATTTACACCGAGAAACTCCAGATAAACTTCCTCTGTCTCCGGATCAAATTCCGGTTTTTCAAATGTTTTCTCATAATGACAGGTTCCTCTGTAGTAATCATTTCCTCCGTCCTGTCCGTCTTTTGCATTCCATGTATGTGGCAAGTTCACCTGCTCTTGTCTGTTGTCAGGTCCAATGAAAAGCCACTGCTCCATCAGATTTTGAATTCGTCGCATATAACACATCCTTTTTATTATTTATGGTGCCTGTCACTTTGTATCGTTTCAGGCTATTTTTATATATTGTTCCAATTTCAATACATAAATAATAAATAAAATTCGTTAATTTTTCAACGAACCTGACTTAGTCGGTGCTTTTTGTGACGTAAGTGGTGTTCCTTTGTAAATACGAAACCGTCTATCCAAACTATATGTATAATTCAGACAGACGGTTGTTCTTTTACTTCACCGGGAGCAGCACTTCCAGATTGAAACAGTTCATCTCTGTGGATACTGAGATATCCCCCCCGTATTTCTCTGCAATGTGCCGGATACTCTTTAACCCGATCCCGTGATACTGCTTGTTTTTCTTCGTGGTCTTTGGCAGATCATCCTCATACTCCGGTGCCCGCTCGATTGGATTCGAAAAACGGATATATAAAAAATGCTGCTTTTCTGCAACACAGATATCGATAAACCTCATCTCTTTCTCTGAAAACTTTTCCACACATTCGATGGCATTATCTATGGCATTCCCAAACAGCGCATAAATATCAATGGAATCCATGAAGAACAGCTTCTTTCCATCGATCACACAGTGTATGGTGATATCTCTTGCCTCACAGATCAGACTTTTCTCTGAGAGCAATGTATCCAGAATCTCATTTCCTGTTTTTACGATAGAGTCGTAAATACGGATAGACTGCTCCAGTTCTTTTAAATTTTTCTCCCGCTCTGCCGGGTTTTCAATATGCCGCATTGCTGCCACCTGATATTTCAGGTCGTGACATTTGCGGTCGATCACCTGCATCTGGTCTTTTGCGATCTCGTACTGCTTCTTCTGCTGGTACCACATGCGCTCCATCAGCGCATACTCCTGCTTTACTTCACTTTTTTTGAAAAGTTCCGCCTGCAGATACAAAAAGGTCACACAGTATAGCTGAACCAGAACTGCAAGATTGGATTCTCCACGGTTCTGATAAAAATTGTAGTAAGAGAACAAGGATAAGAAAAGCACTGCTGCTGCTGAGAGTGTTCTTCTTGGTCCTGCCTGGTAAAATCCATTTCTTGGAAGCCAGCGAAACAGTGTGATGGACAAAAGCAGATACATTGCCGCAAAAAACAGGAGAGAAAAGAGATATTGCAGCACCCGCGGCTGCTGCTCAATGGCAGAAACGCGATGTAGACTGTTCCAGATAATATTGATACAATGATATACAATGAGCGGCCAGACCGTACAATAAATCATTTCCCAGCTTATTTTTTTGCTGATCAGTCCAACAGCAATCATCGTGATCACAAAACGCATGAAAAACTCTGCGATCAGATGTTCCCCGATTGCCGGAATGAGCAGTCTTGCTGCAAGCATGACACACCAAGCCCCACAAAGTATCAGACCGTTTTTTATTTTTTTCTTTTCCATGACATGCAATGGCATGAGAAACAGATACACACATACCAGCAATAAAAAATCCTGAAAAATCATGATACCAAAATCACGAACCATTCTTAACTTCTCCCTACACTGCGGATGAGTGCCGTCATAAAGTTTTTCTTACTGCGGCGGCTGATCTGCAGTTCCTCTCCTTCTACGATCACCGTGTCATCCTTAATCTCTGCAACATGTGTCAGACCTACCAGACACCAGTTGCTACATTTTGCAAACAGCCCCTTTGGAAGCTCCTCTTCCACATTTTTCAAGCTTCCGCGCACCTCAAAATTGCCCTGTTTTGTGTGATAGCGCAACACATGATTCTGGATCTCCACATAAAAAATGTCTCTGGAATCAATCTTTTTGACGCCGGTTCCCGTCTGGATCATCACCGGTTTGCTTCCGCGGAAGCAAACCGGTGATGATCCAGAC
>OGLJ01001018.1_pt1 | contig 26222 bp, 16 predicted proteins | sample 1572801 | NCBI WGS metagenome assembly OGLJ01 (sample SAMEA2581877, study PRJEB24529) | metagenome | biome: Human gut stool | place: China | collected 2011
AATATGACTTTGGCTCGTTGCTCGCGTAAATTGAAGCTTCTGGCATCGTTGATGTATGCACACCTGCTTTTCTCATATATTTGTCGTCCGTTCGTCACCAACTAATATTCAATTAAACACCAATATTTCTATGCTGCATATTCAGAATCACCAAAGAAATCGTTATACCATACAAGGAACATATATACTGTCCATATCTTTCTTGAATTATCGGCTTTTCCCTCTTTGTGGTCATCAAGGTACTTAACAAGCTCCTTAGTGTTAAAGTATTTTTCTGCAGCTTCGCTTGTGAAGGCTTTCTTTATCATATTGTAATACTTGTCATCCTTGAGCCAGATTCTTATAGGTACAGGGAATCCAAGCTTCTTCTTTTCAGCTACCATATCTGGAAGATACTTATGAGCAGCCATACGCATAGCATATTTTGTGTTGGACTTGTTTACTTTATACTTAGTAGGTATAGTCCTTGCTACATCGAATACCTCTTTGTCAAGGAAAGGAACACGTACTTCAAGGCTGTGTGCCATGCTCATCTTGTCGGCCTTAAGCAGAATATCACCAATAAGCCAGAAGTTGATATCAATGTACTGCATTTTCGTAACATCATCCTTATCCTTAACCTTGTCATAGAAAGGCTTTGTAAGCTCTTTATGGTCGTACTTTCCAGTAGGATTCTTTAATATCTTTGCGCGTTCTTTTTCATTAAACATAAATGCGTTACCGATGAAACGCTCCTCAATATCCTTGCTGCCTCTTATAAGGAAATTCTTACCTTTAAATTTAAATGGAATAGCCTGTGCTACATTAGCAAGTCCCTTACGAAGACCTTTTGGAAGCTTTCTGTAACCTGCAGTATCAAGAGGTTCCTTGTAAATGTTGTATCCACCGAAGAATTCATCAGCACCTTCGCCAGACATAGAAACCTTGACGTGCTTTGCAGCAGTCTGGCTTACAAAGTAAAGTGCGATGGCAGCAGGGTCTGCTAAAGGTTCATCCATGTGATACTGGATTTTAGGGATAGCAGCCCAGTATTCTTCACTTGATACAAGCTTTGAATAGTTGTCTATCTGAATCTTTTCAGATAAAGCCTTTGCATAATCTATTTCGTTATATTTTTCGTAGTCGAAACCAACTGTAAATGTTTTATCACCATTGAAGGTGGCAGCGACATAGCTTGAGTCAACACCGCTGGAAAGAAATGAGCCAACCTCAACATCACTAATCTTGTGATGTTCTACTGAATCATGCATGGCATCATCAATCTCCTGTACAAAATCATCCAGGGACTTGTTTTCATCAGCCTCAAAAGTAGGTTCCCAGTATCTTTTTATATTAATCTGTCCGTTATGGAAAGTGAAGCAGTGTCCAGGCATAAGCTTGTATACACCCTTAAAGAATGTCTCAGGGAGTACTGAGTACTGGAAAGTGAGATAATTCTCAAGAGCCACATCGTTAACTTCTTTCTTATAAGCAGGATGTGCCAGTATGCTCTTAATCTCTGAACCATATATTATATTTCCATCAACTATTGTGTAGTAAAAAGGCTTAATACCAAAGAAATCTCTTGCACCAAAAAGAGTTTCTTTTTCGCTGTCCCAGATAACGAAAGCGAACATACCGCGAAGTTTATTAAGCATATCTTCACCATATTCTTCATAAGCATGAATAAGAACCTCTGTATCGGAGTTGTTTGCAAAAGTGTGTCCCTTTTCAATAAGCTCTTTTCTTAAATCCTGGTAATTATATATTTCACCATTAAAAGTGATGACAATTTTTTTATTTTCGTTAAACATAGGCTGGCTTCCGTTATCAAGGTCGATGATTGAAAGTCTTCTAAAGCCCATATATGCCTTGTTATCTATATACTGACCGGCACTGTCGGGACCTCTGTGGATAATTTTATTCATCATATCAGTAAGAACATCTTTACCATTCTCAAGGTATCCTGTAAATCCAGCAAAACCGCACATATTACAAAACCGTCCTTTCATAAACTAAATGTTGTTTGTGAGATAAAGATATGGGGTCAAAAGGAAATTCTGACACATATATCTTATAAATCAATTATGTAATTATAACAAACCAGAGTATTTAATACAAGAAAATGTAATAATATTATGCGTTATTGCGTGTTCTATAAATAATAAAAAAATAATACCCATGATATTGACAATTAAGTATATATATGATATGTTTAGTTTAAATAATAAAGTTATGGCGCGGTAACAAAAAGACAGGAGATGATTGATTGGAAGAATATATATGACATTCCTGATATAAACACAAGATGACAAAATCAGGATAATAACTCTATAGATATTATTGACAGCATAAAGAATATTTAATCTGGTAATCTTAATAAAAACTATTCATCTGATGTGAATATATAACGTAATGTCACATTGATTCATATTAATTTCCACAAGACACTTAATATTATATTAACAATATCAATCCGCTTATATAAGACATGTTGTGCATGTCATGCTTAGATATAACAGGATTGTGTACATATTATTTTATAAAAAGTATAAGACAAAGTGGACGAACGATGATATTTGACAGTACCCATAAGCATATTATTCTAAAAAAATATAAGACAAATATAAAACAAATATAAGATAAATATAAAGAAGGAAAAAGTGAGAATGAAGCGAAATATTTTATTGAAAATAATATTAATAACAGTGACGATTGGAGCTTTATTAGCAGCTGCAGCCGTTGTTAAGAAGAATGCGGATGCTAAAAACAAAGTGCCAGAAAAAAATAGTGCTGCAGTTGAAACGATACAGACAAAAAAAGCAACAGAATCAGAATCGGATTTTGCAGAACTAAAAGAATATAAGGAACAAAAAGAAATAGAATCAGATTTTGCAGAACAAAAAGAAACTGAAAAAGAAATAGAATCAGACCTTGCAGAGCCAGAAGAATCAAATGAACAGGCAGATTCAGGAATAGATATAGATATAAAAGAACAAGAAGAATATGGGAAGCCAGATTCAGAAGGAAAGTCAGAGCCTGAAGATAAACCAGATTCCGAAGAGAAGCCAGAGCCCGAAGAGAAACCAGAGCCTGAAGAGAAATCAGAGCCAGAAGGAAAGTCAGAGTCCGAAGGGAAGTCGGATACAGAAGAAAAGCAGGAACCAGCCATAACAGATAGTCCTTATGGACATGAAATCTATATAGCTAATGGCGTACTGCAATATGGTGAAAACGCAAGTGAAGCACAGATGGGAAAGGATGTTAATACAGGAAGTACAGTGGAATGTCCATATCCTATAGAGGTTATGACAACAAGGGTTATGTATGATGAGCATTGTGGTTATCATACATATAAAGGATATTATACAGTTTCAGATAAAACCGAAATTCTTGATTGCCTGGTTGATGCAATGGGGAGTCCGTTGTTTAACGCGGATACAGCTATGTTTCAGGGTGTTATGGGTATATATAGATGTGGTTCCGTTGTGTTTACATGTCTTGGAATAGTGGAATAAAGGGGGTGTATATATGGCAGCATGTCCTATGAAGGACAAAAAAAGAGTGACTTTATTATATATATTATCGGTATTGGTGTTATTATTATCATTTGTAGGTCTGGCATATGCGTATCAAGCGGGCAGTTATACAGATGATGATTTTAAAAGACAGATAACCGTTGATTTTGCCGGTGGCACAGCTGATTTACAATGGGTATATATGAATGATAAGAATAAACAGATATATTTTGATGATATACCTTTTTATAGTGATAATGAGGCACCGCATGAAGGAACATTTACAGAACATGTGAACTGTCGTGGATATACGCCATATCTTCGTGTATACAATATTTCGAAAGAAGGCTGTATATTCAATGTGGATTTCACTGGCTATAAAAACTATAACAATTGGGACAATCCAGACAACAATGTTAAGGAAATGCTTGGCGGTTACCTGTTTGAAGCTGGCTGTAATATCAATTATGATGGAGATAAATATTCCGGTGAAAGAAAACCATTAACTATCACATTAGGATGGGCATGCAACTTTAACATCGAATGGGATTCTGGAGTCAGTGATGTTATAGGACACAGCACGAGTGGTCTTGATATGCGGTATTCAGATGGACAGACTATTACATATAAAGAAGGTACATTGGTTCCTACATGGATATATCTTAAAGATGGATATGAACTTGATTATATACAGGAAGGTGACAAAAAATGGTATGATTCCACATGGAATGAAGCATGTAAAAGATGGGATAACTACTGGACTATGAATAGGAGCAGGAGCATTTATATTCATACTAAGAAGAAAGAGGTTATAAAATCATATAAGCAGACTGTATACATAAGATATCAGAATCAGAATGGTACGTGGGAAAGATGGGATGACACGTCAGCAATAACTGAAAATGTATTATGTGGTTCAACGTATACATTTGATACTAAGAATATAACTGGAAATTCAAAATGGAATTCAAACCTATACAGGATGCCAGAGCAGTTTGATGATGGAACATCCTTTGCCTATAAAGTAAGTGGTGCAAAAACTAGTTATATAAGTGTAGCCAGATTAAAAATACAGAATGACCAGGAGATATATGTGAGGTATCAGAATGAGGATGGTTCATGGGGTGAATATTCAAGCACATACTGGCATACACCAACAAAGAAAGCACCTGATGGCTATTGGGAGAACTTTCTGTGGCATGTAGATAATGGTACATCGTTTGGTTTTGGAGTTGAAGATATTAAACAGGATTCAAGGTGGGATGCCACGTTATATGAGTTTCCAGATACATATGCAGATGGTTCGTCGTTACGATATACAGTGACAAAGGCTTGTAAAAAATATGTTGATATATCAAGAAAATTCATACTGACATTATCACAGGAGGATGCAACAACAAGGGGAACACAATCAGTTATGGTATCTTACAGGAAAGGACTGCCTGATATAACGGTTCCTGAACAGAAATATAAAGCTTCTTTTTATGATGATGATAACTATAATGACAGACTGTTATTATCTGATATAGTCCAGATTAATAAGTTTAAAGGATATATGTTGAAAGAAAAAAGAAATGAAGTCAGTCTGGGAAGTATATTAAATGAAAGTTATAATTATTCAGATGCTAATGCTGATAATTCTATTATTTCAACAGTAACATTAACAAGACCATATACTGGCAATTTGTATTTTTACTATGATGGTTATAATAGTACAGATGAAGAGGTTTCTGTTAATGTTGAGTGGAGTACTCTTGATGGTGACAGTGATAACGAGGAAATATGGTTTTTACCACATTCAAATGATAATAACTATGTAGATGTCTATGTTAATAAGGTTAACAGTATAAGAATCAGGTACTTCGGACCAGAGTATGGGCCAGATAGTTTTGGCAGCTGGAAAATCAGTCTTAATATTGAAGAAATGGCTGATGTGAATGATTACTGGTATAACAGTGAAGGTAAAGCCGATATTTACAGTTATCCTTATGCATGTAACGAAACTGTTTATGCGAAGTGGGAAGAAAGTAAAATCACACTGCCAGATAAAGATGAGGTAACGAAGCCTGGTTTTGAGTTAACTGGCTGGTCAGATGGAATAAACACTTATGATCCAGGTGATAAAATATCAATAAAAAAAGATACAAGGTTTTATGCAATATGGGAAGAAGTAATACCTGAAAGCAACTCTGAGAGTAATATAACAAAGGCAGCATCAACAATGTACTTTGATACACTTATACGGCGTACATCAGGAGATGAAGCATGGTATGACACAGTTGGAAGCTATAGTATAAAAAGTCTTAAGGATTATAGCAATGATAGTTGTGTACAGATATGGAAGATAGATATTGCTGGTAATATAACAAGAATGAAATGAGGCATTTACAAAATCATGAAAATATTTTATAATTAAAGGCAGATTTTTTATATATTTTGGACATAATTGCCATTATGGAAAGGATTGCGGTATGGAAAAGATAAAAATGACAACACCTCTCGTAGAGATGGATGGAGATGAGATGACAAGAGTGTTATGGGGACTTATTAAGGATGAACTTTTACTTCCTTATGTAGATCTTAACACAGAATATTATGATCTTGGACTTGTTCATCGTAATGATACTAACGACCAGGTTACTATAGATTCAGCAGAGGCTACTAAAAAGTATGGTGTTGCAGTAAAGTGTGCTACAATCACTCCTAATGCAGCAAGAGTAAAAGAATATAACCTTAAGGAGATGTATAAGAGCCCTAATGGAACAATAAGAGCTATTCTTGATGGTACAGTATTTAGGGCACCTATCATTGTTAATGGTATTGAACCTTATGTTAAGACATGGAAGAAACCTATAACTATAGCAAGACATGCATATGGTGATGTATATAAGGCTTCAGAGATGAAGATTCCAGCAGCAGGAAAGGCTGAGCTTGTATACACAGACGAACAGGGTAACGAAACAAGAGAGCTTATACATAACTTCAAGGGTGCTGGTATCATACAGGGTATGCACAATCTTAATGATTCTATAGAGAACTTTGCAAGAAGCTGTTTTAACTTTGCTCTTGAAACTAAGCAGGATCTTTGGTTTGCAACTAAGGATACAATATCTAAGAAGTATGATCATACATTCAAGGATATATTCCAGGAAATATATGATAATGATTATGCTGATAAGTTTAAGGAAGCAGGCATTGAATATTTCTATACATTAATAGATGATGCAGTAGCAAGAGTTATTCGTTCAGAGGGAGGATATATCTGGGCTTGTAAGAATTATGACGGCGATGTTATGTCAGATATGGTTGCTACAGCATTTGGTTCATTATCCATGATGACATCAGTTCTTGTATCACCTAAGGGCTTCTATGAATATGAAGCTGCACATGGTACAGTACAGAGACATTATTATAAGCATCTTAAGGGAGAGGAAACATCTACTAACCCTATAGCTACTATATTTGCATGGACAGGAGCTTTAAGAAAGAGAGGAGAACTTGATTCTATTCCTGAACTTGTAAGATTTGCAGATACACTTGAAAAGGCTTGTATCAAGACAGTAGAAGATGGTAAGATGACAAAGGATCTTGCACTTATAACAACATTAGAGAATCCTGTAACACTTAATACACAGGATTTTATCAAAGCAGTAAGGGCAACGCTTGATGAACTTATGAATTAATGTATAATTAACTGCTCCATTGATATTATAATATCAATGGAGCAGATTATGTTGTAAGAGGTATGAAACAGAACGTAACTTAAGGAGTGTTATGCGTAATATATTATTGGATTTCAGTTTCAGGGGAATGAATATTAACCAGCTTGCAGTCTGGTTTTTTATATATAGCTTTTTTGGATGGGCAATGGAGTGCATAGTTATAAGAAAGCAGCTTGGCTACTGGGAAAACAGAGGGTTTGCAAAGCTGCCATTTTGTGTAATATATGGTTTTGGAACATATATAGCTTTTAATATATTTGCTCCTATACAAAACAACTACATTGCATTATATATATTTGGTGCTGTATGTGCAACAATATTTGAGTATATGACGGCGAAGCTTATGTTAAAGCTGTTCGGCGAAGTATGGTGGAATTATGATCACCTTAGATTTAATTATAAGGGTATAATATGCCTTCAGAGCACAATTGGCTGGGGATTTCTGGCAGTGCTTATATTTGGAGTGTTTAACAGGCTTGTAGAACAGGCAGTATTTTCTATGCGTATGTCAGCGGTTACAGTGATTTCAGTTGTTCTTGTTGTGTCATATGTATGTGATTTTTCATATCATTTTACAAAGCGTTTATTAAACAAAAGAATGGGAGATGCAGTTAAACATGCATCAGGCTGCAGTAATCTTCTTAACAGATTCCATAGGTGATTTCGGGGTGAGATATGTTAGAAAGTCTTAGAAATAACATGAAACTGCTAAAAAGCAGTAAAAGACATGTATTGTTGTTTGAACTTGCATATAAGCTCCTTGCATTAGCAGTGTTTTATCCTGTTATTACGGGCGTTATCCGTTTGTGCATGAGAATAACAGGGATTAATTATCTTACAAATGAATATATAGCGAAAGCGTTTATGAATCCTGTAATAATCATATTCTGCCTCTTAGGTGTTATAGGATTCATAGTTTACTGCTTATATGAAATGGCATATCTTGCAGTATGTTTTGAAACCAAGAGAAAAGGTATACAGGCGTCTATTATTGATAACATATATAATGCCTTTTTGCGGCTTAAAAAGCTGTTGAGGATTCAGAGCATACCGCTTTTTTTATATTTTCTGATATCTATAATAGTTATTAATGTGACAGTTACTGGCAATATTATATTTAGCGAAAGTGTAAAAAATATTATAAAAAGTGAGGTAAAACGAAACAGAACTGCTATATTTATTGTGACAGCAATTATCATAATATGCCTGTTTTACTTTGTTATACGGGATATTTTTTCATTTAACATATACATGATGGAGGGAAAAAACTTCAGACAGTCATGTGCTAAAAGCAGAAGCATTGTTAAAAATAATGTACTGAAGATAGTGGGTGTAGTTGTACTATATAATCTTGCACTTTTAGCGGCTATTTATACATTTTATATAATTATATCTGTTGTACTGATTGCCGGAGTTAAACTGCTTGATCTTGCTTATATGGGTAGTGCGGTGTATCTTTCTGTGCTTAGTACATTAAGGACGATAGTAAGATTATTTCTTGTATTTTTATCTATACCTTGTTCATTCTCTATGATATCATATATGTATTACAAGTATGAGAATCTTTCGGATATTAATTTTGAGTTTGTTGATATAGATGAAGGAAGCGCAAGGATAAACAGGATTATATATTCATTTGTTCTTGTGATGTCGATAGTTCTGGATGTGTTATATGTGGTGTTAACATTTAACAGCAACCCTTTTGAGAGAGTTGCTATATTCCATGATACTAAGATAACAGCACACAGGGGTGCATCAAGGGAAGCACCGGAGAATACACTGGCAGCTTTCCAGCGTGCCATAGATGATATGGCTGATTATATTGAACTTGATGTGCAGATGACAAGCGATGGTTATATAGTAGTTATGCACGATGCATCAGCATATAGGACAACAGGTGTAGCCAAGAATATAACAGATATGACATATGAGGAAGTAAAGAAGCTTGATGCCGGGTACTGGTTTTCAGAAAAATATAGGGGTGAAAGGGTTCCATCTTTTGAAGAGGTGTTAAAGCTTGTTAAAAGCAGTCCTGTCAGTATAAAGCTTAATGTTGAGATAAAGTCATCAGCGGATAGCAGCATAGCAGCTGGAAAGGTTATAGAGCTTATAAAGAAATATTCCATGGAACAGAATTGTGTTATAACTTCATTTGATTATGATGCGCTTCTTGCAGTTAAGAGCATGGATGAGGATATACAGACTGGATATATACTGTCTGTTGCATATGGAAGATTTTATGAGAATACCAACGTAGACTTCTTTAGTGTTAACGCTTCATTCCTTACAAAGAGAACAGTGGATGCCATACATAATACTGGTAAACAGGTATATGCATGGACAGCTAATAACGATACATCTATAAAGAATCTTGCTAATAAAGGTATCGATAATATAATAACAGATGAACCTGTTATGGCAAGGGAGGTTGTGTATTCAAGGAATACAAGTGAAACTATTACAAATATGATCAAATATGTATTTAATAAATAACAGTCGCATTTTGCTTCGCAAAACAATGAGGTAAATACCTCTGCTCCTGCGTGGGCAGTCGCATTTTGCTTCGCAAAACAAGGAGGTATGTATGCTTAGGGGAATAGGTACATCTAAGGGAATAGGTATAGGAAAGGCACTGGTGTTAAAAAATACAGGGTGCGAGGTAAAAAAGTATAAAATAGATGATGTAGATTCAGAACTTCAAAGATACAAGGATGGAGTGGACACATTCATAAAGGAGACAGACGAATTCATAGAGAAGCTGACAGCTAAGTTAAACGGCGATGATAAGAATGCACTTGTTCTTAAGAACCAGGAATATTTAGCTGGTGATATACAGCTTACGTCAGAGGTTTGTAATATTATAAAGAAGAATAATATTAATGCAGAGGCAGCCCTTTATGAGGCCTGCGAATCTTTGAAGCAGCTGTTTCTAAGTATGGATAACGAGGCTATAGCCCAGCGTGTAACAGATATTGAAGATATGAGGGAGAGATTGACAGCAATACTTCTTGGTGTTAAGAGTATTGATCTTACGCAGCTTCCTGATAACACGATTATTATAGCTGATGAGATACATCCATCTATGACAGCGAATATGGATACTGTGCATATAGCAGGCATTATATCTGAAAAAGGTGGAGACACCTCACATGCATCGATACTTGCAAGAGCTTTGGAGATACCAGCAGTTCTTAGTGTAAAGGGTATATGCAGTGAGGTTAAGGATGGAGAAGACATAATAGTTGATGGTGCATATGGTGAAGTGTTTGTATCTCCAAGTGACATAACTAAAAAGATATACGCCAAAAAGAAAAAACAGTACGATGAGAGTGTTATAGAACTTAAGAAATATATCAATAAACAAACAGTTACTAAAGATGGCAGACGTGTGATGCTGGCTGCTAATATAGGCAATGCACTTGATGCTGCAAAGGCAGTCAGGGATGGTGCAGAAGGTGTGGGACTGTTCAGGACTGAATTTCTTTTTATGAATGGAAGCAAGCTTCCAACAGAAGAAGAACAGTTTACAGAATATAAGAAAGCAGCAGTTCTTCTTGATGGAAGGGAACTTACTATAAGAACACTTGATATCGGCGGAGATAAAGATATTCCATATATGGGATTGTCTAAAGAAACTAACCCATTCTTAGGATACAGGGCGATAAGATTCTGCCTTGACAGGATAGATGTTTTTACGACACAGTTAAGGGCTATATTAAGGGCTAGTGCTTACGGTAATATCAGAATTATGATACCTATGATAACATCGGTTTCAGAGGTCAACGAGGTTAAAAAGATTATAGCAGGAATATGCAGGGATCTTGATAAGAAGGATATTAAGTATGATACTGATATTAAAGTTGGTATTATGGTAGAAACACCAGCAGCGGCTATTATGGCAGATGTTCTTGCAAGGCAGGTCGATTTCTTCTCTATAGGAACTAATGATCTTACGCAGTATACGCTTGCTGTTGACAGAGGTAACGAAAATGTTTCATATCTGTATTCGGCACTTAATCCGGCAGTTCTAAGAAGTATTAAAAGAATAATAGAATGTGCGCATAACGCAGGTATTGATGTAGGCATGTGTGGTGAGGCGGCAGCAGATGAGCGCATGATACCACTGCTTTTATCTTTCGGTCTTGATGAGTTTTCAGTCGGTGTAAGCCGTGTGCTTGAGGTAAGAAAAGAGATTGCATCATGGAGTATGAAAGAAGCTGGTGATATAGCAGGGAATATACTAGGATATTCAGAGGAAAAGGAAGTATCGAATTATCTGAGTGATTATATATCATCAAGAGCTGAAACATCTAAGCAGACAGCTAAAGATAGTAATGACAGTGCATTATAAAATATGTTGTATGTGATAATACAAAGAATAGATGACATAACGGATAAATAATGCTACGAATAAATGTCATAATGAATAAGTAATGTGATAATAAAAATGATAGAAATGAGGAACATATGGCGATATATGTAACAGATGAAGAGCAGGAAAGAGTTATACTTGTAGGTGTGGAGCTTGACCCGGCAGATGATTGTGAGAAATCACTTGAGGAGCTATCTGAGCTTGCAAAGACAGCAGGGGCAGTTACAGTTGGAAAGATGATACAGCCAAGAGACAGCTTCCATCCTGCAACTTATATAGGAAAAGGAAAGCTTGAAGAGTTAAGAGCTATGATACAGGAGCTTGGAGCAACAGGTATTATATGTGATGATGAGCTGTCACCTGCACAGTTAAGGAACCTTGAAGATGTTCTTGATACAAAGATTATGGACAGAACTATGGTTATATTAGATATATTTGCAGCAAGAGCGTCATCAAGTGAAGGCAAGATACAGGTTGAGATGGCACAGCTTAAGTACAGGTCAACAAGACTTGCAGGTCTTGGAATAACACTGTCAAGACTTGGTGGTGGTATAGGAACAAGAGGTCCTGGTGAGAAGAAGATAGAAACGGACCGAAGAATAATACGTGACAGAATATCCCACTTATCAGCAGAATTAAAAGAAATAAAAAGCCATCGTGATATACAAAGACAGAACAGAGAGAACAGTTCAACACCTGTGGCTGCCATAGTAGGGTATACTAATGCAGGAAAGTCAACACTTCTTAACAGGCTTACAGATGCTGGTGTGTTATCAGAAGACAAGCTGTTTGCAACACTTGATCCTACGACAAGGGCACTTAAACTTGCGAATGGCGAAAAAGTGCTTTTAACAGATACAGTCGGATTCATAAGAAAGCTTCCGCATAATCTTATTGAGGCCTTCAGGAGTACACTTGAAGAAGCTAAATATGCAGATATGATAGTACACGTTGTTGACTGTTCTAATGATGATTATGAGAGACACATGGCAACGGTATACGATACCCTTAAACAGCTGGATGTAGGTGATAAGCCGGTTATCACACTCTTTAACAAATGTGATGAATTCGATGAGATACCTATACTTAAAGATAGTAAAGCTGATTATGTAGAGAATATATCAGCAAAAACTGGTATGGGACTTGATAGTTTCCTGATGGATATACAGGATATTATCCTTAAGAGCAGAATCCAGATAGAAAGAGTATTTCCATATAATGAGGCAGGAAAGCTTCAGCTTATAAGAGAGTATGGACAGCTTGAAAGTGAAGAATATACACAGGATGGCATAAAGGTTAAAGGATATGTGCCTGCATGGGTTGGTGGCAAACTTTAGCTGGCGTATCGCCTGGTATGCATCTGTTGTGTGTGGCTTGTGCAACCGCTGCGCAGCTGGTGTATCTGTTTTGCAAAGCTATGTATATATGTGTGTTATGAATAAGAGATGATGTCAGAAAAAAGAAAGGGGCATAAGTATATATTATGAATATAATAGCACTTGCTGATAAAAAGTGGGGGATTGGTAATAACGGACGGCTTCTTGTGGATATTCCGGAGGATAAGAAGCTTTTCCGTGGAGAAACATACGGAAAAGTTGTTGTTATGGGGAGAAAGACATATGAAAGTCTTCCTAACCAGTCTGCACTTGAAGGAAGAAAGAATATAGTTCTTACTAATAATATGAATTATAAAGCAAAAGATGTAATGGTGTGCCACAGTGTTGATGAAGTGTTAGAGGAACTAAAACAGTATGATTCAGATGATGTTTATATAATAGGTGGTGCACAGATATATGAGCAGTTTATTCCATATTGCGATACTGCACATATAACAAGAGTTGATTATACATATGAAGCAGATACATATATAGCTGACTTTGACAAGCTTGATGGGTGGAAAGTCACAGCAAGAAGTGATGAACATACATATTTTGATTTATGTTATGAGTTTGTACGATACCAGAGAGTGTGAGGGATGGCATGAATAAAAAAGGAAAGAAAATAAGGCATATAATGGCAGGAATACTTATATCTGCTATATTTGCAGGAGTTTTTGCAGGTTATGGTATTCCACATCTTTATGCATCACCAAAAGAAAAGACGATTAAGACTATGAAACAGTCAGCAGATACACTCAAAGAGGTTCTTGGAGGTTTTGTTGATAAAGTGGTGCAGCTTGATCCAATGGGCAACCATACATATACAGGTAATATAACGGTATCAGAATTCACATATGATGGCGTGGATTATAGACCAGATACAACGAATAACAGCCATAAATATAGTGTTGTTACAGATAATAACAATATAACATTTTCTATGCCACAGGTAGAAGATGGTACACTTGTTGTCGATAAAAACGATATATTACCATATGGTCTTGCAAAGATAGATTCTGGACAGACAGAAGCTATGTTAAGGGCAGTGCTTTCACATATTATGAATGGGTATGAAGTGGCTGTAAAAGATAATTTTGACAATATTGGTAATGATAATAAGTCTGACAAGAATGATGGTTCTATGACTGCAATTGGCACAATATCCGATGAAAGATGTACTATAACTATAAGTGATAAGTCACTTATAGCAGGTTTTAATACATTTGTAGAAGAAATGTATAAGGATTCAGCCATTCTTCCATATATATCTCTTCTGAATGTTCATGGAATAACTATTGATAAGATAAAGTCAAAGTTTAATATGTATGCAGAGGGTGTATACACAACTATTACTATGGATATGGACGATGATGGCAGACTGACCGGAGCAGAGTTTGCGTTTAAGTCAGATTCAGATACCAGGCTTGCCAATATATCAGTAAGATTTACTGGTGAAAAAAACTTGTATGACAGTATATATATGACAGTTTCGACAGCAGTGATAAATAACAATTATATAAATGCATCAATCCAGCTGGATATGCAGGATATGGATAATATTAAGTATGATGTTGAAACAGATGTAAAATACCATAGACATAATATGCGTTTAAAGGCAGCCGGGGATATAAAGGCAGAGTGAAAAGATAAAATATATGCTAATATCGGGGAGCGAGTCAAAAGGTCTTTCACCCACCTATGAGCAAGTTCATGTGGGTTTAGACCTTTTGACCCTGATTTCATGGTATATATTCATGCTATTATAAGCTTTTAGTCAGTTTAAATCAGAGCCTGCTTTTAGTCTTTCGTTGTTAAGTTGTTATATAAGTATTGTAATGGAATCTTCTTAGTCTTTGTTCCATCTTAATAGCATTGGCCAAATGTGCATATGCTCCAACCTGTACTTTATAATAGCCATCTTCATATATTATAAATGCAGGAAATCCGTCAATGAGCAGTGAGTTTAACATACGGTCTGCATTTTCTTTGTTCCTGTATGCACCAGTCTGTACTCTGTAAAGATGTTGTGGTGAGTAAGAGTTATCTGTGTTATCATCATAGTTACAACCGCAGTCAGCTCCGTTGCTTATATAACTGGTAACGGCCATGCTGTCTGTTGTATTAGCAGGACTTAAACTGTTTTTATTACTATTATTGCTGTTATTATAATCGTTTCTATTATTATTATTATTATTGATATTATCATTGCGGTTATTATTGCTTATATTATCATTGCGGTTATTATTGCTTATATTATCATTGCGGCTATTATTGCTTGTATTATCATTTTTATTATTGTTGTTATTGCTATGACTATTATTGTTATTACGGGCACTGGCCGGAATACTTTCAAGTATTCCATCAGCTATAGCATTTGCAACCTTATCGAATTCCTGGTCAAATATATAATTATCTTTTTCATTATTTATAAAGCCTGCTTCAACAAGGACAGCTGGCATCTTAGTTCTCTTAAGTACCACAAGATTTTTCCGGGTATCAACTCCCAGATTCTTAAATCCAACATTCTCAAGCTGGTTGTTTATGTTTCTTGCAACCTCTGATTTAAATCCTGAATCATTGTATACAAGAGTTTCAACACCAGAATACTGGTTGGGCTTTTCAGAAGAGTTTCGATGTATTGACACGAAAAGATCAGCGCCTGAGTTGTTAGCATCAGTTGCCTTTTTAAAAGGTGTCTCATATTCGTCGTTAGTTCTTGTATAGAAAACATCAACTCCATTTTTTTTAAGAATATCGCCGACGGCCAGAGTCAGGTCGAGGGTATCATCTTTTTCCTGTCTGTCATTATAAACAGCACCAGGATCGCTGCCACCATGACCTGCATCAAGAGCTACTTTATATTTTGACATATCCGCTCCTAAAGGAATTATCATTTTATTTTATTCATAAAAATATATAAAGATACATATAATAATGAAAAAATATTGATTTTGTGTATATAGGTGTATACAGAATGGGGGTATAATGGTGTATGTTCATACTATGGAAACACCACAGGATATGATAGATAAAGGAAAGATGCACATAAATGTATATGATAAACAGCAGGGAACACCACTTGCAAATGCAAGAATCACTTTGTCATATACAGGTAATCCGGATTCTATAATAAATGAACTTGTAACGGATTCAGAAGGGGCTGTTAATCTTGATGAACTTTTAGCACCACCGATAGAGTACAGCATGGAGCCAGGGGAAAAACAGCCATTTGCAGAATATACGATTGATGTCAGTGCCAACGGATATGAGGAGACTAACATATCCGGAATAGATGTCTTTTCAGGGGAAACGAGTATACAGGATGTATATCTTAATGAAAATGAGTATGCAGTTGCGGAAGATAACATAGTTATTCCGGTTAATACCCTGTATGGAAACTATCCAGCCAAGATACCAGAGAGTGAGATAAAGCCACTTAACCAGTCTGGTGAGATAGTACTAAGCCGTGTTGTTATTCCTGAAACTATAGTTGTACATGATGGTGTTCCTACTGATTCAACGGCGCTTGATTATTATGTCAGGTATAAGGATTATATTAAAAATGTTGCAAGCAGCGAGATATATTCAACATGGCCAAGGCAGACGTTAGAGGCTAATATACTTGCAATCATGTCATTTACATTGAACAGGGTGTATACAGAATGGTATAGAAACCAGAGTTATAATTTTACTATAACATCTTCAACAGCATTTGATCATAAATGGGTGAATGGCAGAAATATATTTGAGAGTATATCAAATGTAGTAGATGAAATATTTGATAATTATCTTTCACGTCCGAATGTTAAGCAGCCAATACTTACACAGTACTGTGATGGAAAAAAATCAAGCTGTCCGAACTGGATGACACAGTGGGGAAGTAAGTATCTTGGTGACCAGGGATATTCATCAATCGATATATTAAGATATTATTATGGTGATGATATGTATATAAATACAGCAGAGCAGATACAGGGTATTCCTTCATCATGGCCTGGTGCCAATCTTGATATAGGGTCATCGGGTCAGAAAGTAAGACAGCTTCAGGAGCAGCTGAATCTCATAGGAGATTATTACAAGGCTATACCACCATTGTCAGTTGATGGAATATATGGAGAGCAGACAGCAGAAGCGGTAAGACAGTTTCAGAGGATTAACAATATGCCACAGACAGGAGTCGTTGATTTTCCGACATGGTACCGTATATCAGACAGATATGTGAGACTGTCAGGCATAGCTGAGCTTATGTAAGCGGGCATGATATAGTCTGGATTATGGAAATGTTGTCTTTAAACAGTATTGAAATAGTATTATAGTACTGATATTATGATGATATAAAGTAATGTGTACAAATGAAAGAGGCGAAAGATATATGAGGTATAAGATAAGTGATCTTGCAAAGCTTCTTGGCGTATCTACAAATACGGTGAGAAGATATGAGGATATGGGTTATATATCTGCTGTAAGGGATGAGAACAGCGGATACAGGTATTACGATGATGATGGAGTGTTTGGCGTGCTCAATGCTAAAATGCATATAAAGTATGGTTTTACGCATGAGCAGATAAGTAAGATGCAGAATTATACGCTTGATGAAACTATAGAGGCGTGTCAGGAACACATGCAGCAGATGGATAGGCAGATAGCCTATATGACGTATTTAAGACACAGGCTTAAGGATGACTGTGTGCTTATGAATAAGGCGGCAGCTAATACAGATATATATGAAAAACAAAGTCTTCCTATGTATTATGTTTTATATAAGAATGGTGGAAAGCTGCTTCAGGAGCCAGAAAGACTGGAGCAGCTAAGCGAGTTTTTATACAATTCACCAGAAATACAGCATATATACATAATTCCTGAGAGTGAGATGAAAGCAGGACGTTTTACTGTAAGCTGTGGTTATTCGATTAAGGAAGAGCATCTTGAAAAGTATCATCTTCATATTAACCAATATGCACAGAAGTATATTCCTAAGCCGTCAGTTATGGGTATATCAAAGGTGCCGGCAAGGTTAAGCAGTATATATGATTATTCACAGGATGAGATTAAGGAGATTATGATAGGGCGTCATCTTGCGTATATGAAAGAGCATAATCTTGTCCTTGATGGTGATATAACAGGTATAGTTATAACAAAGGTTAAGGATGATGATAGTGATGATCATGTGATGTATATTCTTATGAGTGTTCCTGTACGGCATGAAAAACAGTGAATTATGAGATGTTATGTTCGCATATAAAAACAATTCTTTATTAAATGTGTAAAAGATATTGACCTTGACATTGGTTCATACTTTATAGTTTGTATTATGGATATCAAAAAGGTTTTATAAACAGACCCTGACAGTATTCATGCAGATATATAATGTTATAATGCCTTTAAAGGCAGAAAGGGAGGTCAATATGCGCAAAACAACTAAAAGACGTCTTAGCAGTCTTTTGTGTGCAGTACTTATGCTTGTTACAAGCATAGATGTAACTGCATTTGCAGCAGAATCAAAAGCGTCAAAAAGAAAGATTGACGTATGGGACATAGGAACAGTACAGGAAGCAGATACAGATAAGTATAATAATCATATTACTGCTGCTGACTGGGAGAATTGTGACAATGTTTCAAAGGATGGTAAATTCGTTGCCGGAGAAACAACATTTGGTGATCTTACAATCAATCATAATGCCAATGACAGATTGTTCTCGGCATCAGGCAAAAACTATGGAAGCAATGCGTTAGCAACAACAGCATATGATGATGGATATACAGCATCCGGTATGTACTACTGTAATGGTACAGGAGGAGAAGGAAGAAGATACATTGCTATTAACAATGTGGAAGCCGGAGATAAGATAGTTGTATACATGGCATCAAGCAATGCTGCTAATGGAACACTTCTTTTTAAGTATCTTGGTGAAGATAATGAACAGGTAGAAAAAGCAAACTTTACTAACAAGGGAGCTAAGTATGAATTCGTAGCTAAGTATAGTGGTTCATATAAGGTATATACAGATGCAGCAGCAGGAAAACCTATATATAACAGGGTGGTAAGAATTCCGGGAGTAAAAGTCAGTGGAACAATAGAAGGCGTACAGGTAAGCGGTCTGAAGGTTTTATTTAAGGATGATGTTAACGATATCACATATGATGCAGATGTAAAAGGCAATACATTTACAGCTACACTTGCAGCAGGTTGTGATTATACAGCAGTTTTATCCGGAGCAGCAGGATATGGATTTTCTGTTGATACAAAGAATGTTACAACAACTGTAGATGAAGCTCTGACAGGCAAGACAGGAGTTACATTAAAGGTAGAAGAAAAGAAAGTATATACATATACAGGAAAGGTTACAGGCTTTGCAGCAGATTATGATACATCTGGATTATCAGTTAAGCTTGTAGCAGACCCATCTTCATTAGCAGATGATGTGGTTCTTAAGCTTGATGATAACAAAGCTTTCAAAGCAACACTTGAGCCTGATGTTAAGTATACAGTTGAGCTTAGTGGAGTTAATGATTATGAAGTAGCTGATGGCAAAGAGGTTACAGGCCAGACAGATTACTCTAAAGATATAAGCGTTTCTGCTAAGAAGTTATATAAGGTAACAGGTAGATTTACAGATATAGATGCTAAAGCAGCAGTTACAGATATTAAGTTTATCAATGTTGATGACAAGTATGTGTATACAGGAAAGGTTACATCAGATGGATATGAAGTTTCTTTAAGAAATGGTTCATACGAAGTTGAAGCAGCAGTTGATGGATATAGAACAACAACACATATAGTAGTCAATGATGCGGATGTAACTAAAGACATCTTAATGGTGTCAACTAAAGATAAGGAACAGATTGAAAGAGTATCTGATATATATGTCGGATATAAAGAAAAAGGAAATGCAAACTATAATACAGTAAAAGAAGCAGTATCAGCAGTATCATTAATGACACCTGCTCCTGATGAGAATAATGGAGTTACTATTCATATTGCTCCTGGTACATATAGAGAACAGGTTATTATATCAACTCCATATGTAAGACTTGTTAATGATGAAAAGTCATCAGGCAAAGAAGTGCTTCTTACATGGTATTATGGAATAGGATATAAGTATTACAGCATAGATGCTAAAGGTTATTATAATGCTGAAAATGCATATGATAAGTACGAGAAGGCAGCTGCAGCAAAATGGGGCTGTTCAGTACTGCTTAAAAATACAGCAACAGGATTTAGTGCTGATGGAATCACATTTGAAGCTTCGTTTAACCGTTATTTAACAGATGAAGAAATAGAAGATGGTGTGACACCTACAGAAAATAAGAATCCAGACAGAAACTACGCAACAGATGTTACATCAAAGGCAGCAACAGAAAGAGCAACAGCCATGGCTATAGAAGCTGATAAGGTTGAATTCACAGACTGCGCATTTCTTGGAAGCCAGGATACATTATATACTGGCAATTCAGCAACTAATATGTACTTTAAAAACTGCCGTATAGAGGGTAATACAGATTACATATTTGGTGATGGCAACGCAGTGTTTGATGGATGCGAGCTTAGATTTGCAGGTTACAGTGCTGGCTCTACAGGTGGTTATATTACAGCACATAAGCCAACATCTGCTGCAGCAACTAAGACTGGCTATGTATTTAGAAACTGTACAATAACAGGCAGTGATGAACTTGAGGTGAGTGCAGGATATCTTGGAAGACCTTGGGGTCAGGATGCAAAAGTAACATTCCTTAATACTAAGATAAATGGTAGTTACATTAAGGATGAAGGCTGGTTTGAAATGTCTGGCAATAAGCCGGAGAAGGCTGGTTATACAGAATATAATTCAGTTTATACAGATGGAACAGCAGTAGATGTTTCCAAGAGAGTAACAGGAGTTACAACAGATGACAGTGTTGCAAAGAAAGATGTTGTGAATGATTATCTTTCAGGCTGGACACCTAATGCTTATGAGGCTGATGAGAGCACAGTAGCATTTGTAAAGAAACCATATCTTGTGGATAATGGAGATATCAATGCACCATATCCAGGACATACTCTTACTGTTATATACTCTCTTGGAGAGAAGAATGATAAAAATGATGCATCAGTGATCCGCTGGTATATTGTTAATGAGGATGGCAGCAGAACACTTGCAAAATCGTCAACTGCCAATGCGGATAATACATATAAGATTTCTAAGGATGCTATTGGAAAGCATATTGAAGTTGAAGTTGTGCCAGAGAACTTAAGTGGTGTTAAGTCAGAAGCAGTAAAATATAAGGCAGAGGCATATGTAAGAGATGGATATGAAGATCCTACAGGTTCAACAGATATAGAACTTGGTGATGGAGTAAATGTATTTTTAGCAGGTGATTCAACTGTTAAGGATTATTCAGCATCAGGTATGTATATGAGCGGTAAGGCCCAGGCTGAAGGTTCATGGGGCGAATATTTACAGGCATTCTTTGATTCTTCAAAGGTTAAGGTGCAGAACTATGCCAATGGAGGACGAAGCAGCAGAAACTTTATCAATGAGGGCTCATTAGATAAGATAAAAGCCAATATTAAAGCAGGTGATTATCTGTTTATACAGTTTGGACACAATGACTGTGCCAATGGAAAAGGATATATTGAAGATAGATATGTACCACTTGGACAGCCAGATGCCAACGGAATATATCCGGTAACAGCAGGAACTAAAGTGGCAACACCATCATCACTTACTTCAAAGTATGGAGATACATTCTATTCATATGATTGTGGTGGTACTTATAAATGGTATCTTAAGCAATATGTTGATGCGGCAAAGGAAGCAGGTGCAATACCAGTTCTTGTAACACCAGTATCAAGACTTTATTATACTAGTGATGGTACTATCAAACCACATCATGATTCAACAGATACGGAAACAGGAACACTTGTAACTAAAAATAATGCATATGTTGAAGCAGTTAAACAGCTTGCAAAGGAACAGGATGTATTACTTATTGATGGTTTTGAGATAACAAAGAATATGTATGAGGAAGCATACAAAGCAGATGAAAAGGCAGCTAATGGCAAGTCTGTTAATGGTACACAGGTTATGTCAGCAGGAGACAGCACACATAGCAATAAGCTTGGTGGTTTTATAACAGCAGAACTCTTTGCACAGCAGATCCAGAATATGAATATATCACTTTCAAAGGCTGTTAAATCACCATCCAGAGTAGCGGGTGTTAATCCGGATGGACAGCAGGTGTTTGTTGTTGATAAGAATGGAGTGCTTACTGCTAAAGCAGCAGATGCAAATGGCAGCTTCACAGAAGATGCAGTGTACTGGACAACAAAAGGCCAGAGCCTTTTAGGTGTAATAAGTGCTAAGAATGAAGAACTTAATAAGAGTGAGAAACCAGCGCCGGATCCAACACCATCGCCAGACCCAACGCCAGCACCAGACCCAACACCATCGCCAGACCCAACGCCAGATCCAACGCCATCGCCAGATCCAACACCAGCACCGGATCCAACGCCATCGCCAGACCCAACGCCAGCACCAGATCCAACACCAGAGCCAACACCAGCGCCAGAACAGGGTGGCAGCGATAAGGAAGATGACAATACTATATCATCTGACGATAAAAATCCAGATGCTTCTAAAGATGATGTAAAAACAGCAGATGTATATCACGTGATGGGATATAGTGTGGCATTTACAATGGCATTAGCTGGAATAGTACTTCTTGTGTATGAAGATAGAAAAAAGAAAAGGCTGATTAATAAATAATATAATAGTTATAGATACTAGTTTTAGTGATGATTAGAATTGATTAGTATTGATTGGCATTGAATAAAGCCAGATACACAATGACTTAGGTTGTTGTGTGTCTGGTTTTTGAATACTTGAATATTGTTTGTTCGAATATTATTTGCCTGAATGTTTTTTGAAATATAATAATGTATGGATTTATGTACAATACATTATTAAATGTGCAAAAAGATATTGACCTTGACATTGGTTCATACTTTATAATTCCATAAAAAGGACAGATTGTCCAGAAAAGAAAGGGAAGGTTATTTATGATGAAGAAAAGAAACAGAAAACGTATAAGTTGTCTGCTTAGCGCTTTGCTTCTGCTTGTTATGAGCATAGGCTGGAGCGTTATGGCTATGGCTGATGATGCAGTTAATAAAGACAGCAGCAAGCCTACAGTATGGATAATAGGTGATTCTACAGTAAGTTCTTTTGCTGATAATTATTATTATCCAAGATATGGATGGGGTACACAGATTGATAAGTATCTTGATGGAACATATGAAGTGAAGAATATAGCTTTATCAGGAAGAAGTTCTAAGAGCTATGTTAATGATAAGGAGTATAAAGAACTTACAGCCGGTATGAAGCAGGGTGATTATCTTCTTATAGGCTTTGGTCATAATGATGAAAAGGCAGAAGCAGATAGATATACAGACCCTAATGGTGATTATAAGACAGCTGGCTCATTTGCTAACTCATTATATGAAAACTATATTAAGCCTGCGCAGGCAGCTGGTACAACAGTTATTCTCTGTACACCTATAGTAAGAAGAACTGCTACAGCAGAATGGTCTGACAGTAATCTTCATATCACAAAGGATAGTGGTGATTTCAAGGGTGGAGATTATGCCCAGTCTATAAGGAATCTTGGTAAGGAACTTAATATACCAGTTGTTGATATGACTAAGATGACAAAAGAGTTATATGATACATTAGGACCAGATGAGACAGTCAACCTTCATGCATGGACATCATCTAAGGCTACAAGCGTTGATAATACACATACAAACATTTATGGTGGAACATATAATGCTTATCTTGTAACTAAGACAATTAAGGAACTTGGGGTAGCTGGAATATCAGAACATATAACAGCTAAGGAAGCACCTGTTAAGGCTGATGTACTTAAGTCTAATCCTGATTATAAGGAAGCTGAATATTCAGGAGAACTTAAGCAGAGTGAATTATGGAAAGATGCAGGAGTTTTCAAGGGTTCAATATTTGGAGATATAGGCGGAGACCCAAATCTTATTAAAGATAAGTTCATACTTGAGGGCAATGAAGATGGAAGCATTCACATTGCTGTTAATGGTAAGGGAAAGATATCATCAACAACAGATGGAATGGCAATGTATTATTATAAAGTACCAGCAGATAGTAACTTTGTAATAACAGCTAATGCAACAGTAAACAGCATTAATAAACACAATCAGGTGGCATTTGGTCTTATGGCAAGAGATGCTATGTATATTGATGTTAATGATAAGTCAGCTCTTGGAGATTATGTTGCAGCAGGAAGTATCCAGCAGGGAACAGCTAACTGCTTTAAGAGAAAAGATGGCGCATTAGGCTATGGTGGTAAATTAGAGAATCCGGTAGAGGCTGGTAAGACATATGCACTTAAGATTGAGAGCAACAGTGATGGATACGCATGTACATTTGGCGATAATGCTGCTATATCAGGTGGTTTTGATTTCAAGCTTACATCAATAGATGCAGATTATGTATATGTAGGTTTATTTGTGGCAAGACAGGCAGATGTAACATTCTCAGATATAAAGCTTGTTGTAGATGGTAAGGTGATAACTGGTTCAGATGTTAATCCAGATGATAATAAACCGGGAGATAATAAGCCGGGAGATAATAAGCCAGGAGATAACACACCAAGCACACCAAGCGATACACCAAACACACCAAGCGATACACCAAGCACACCAAGCGATACACCAAGCACACCAAGTGATACACCAAGCACACCAGATTCAGATAAGGTAAATGCAGTAATTAAGGCTGATGCTGGCATCAATATAAAAGCCGAAGTACCAGTGAGCGGAATCACATTCACAGAAGAGGAAAAGAAAGAAATAGAAAACGGAAGTACAGTTTCGGTATCTATGGAGGTCAAAGATGTAACAGCTACAGTATCAGAAAGCGATAAGAAGCTTGTGGAAGATAAGGTTAAGGAAGTTCTTAACAATGGTGTAGTTGGAGCATATCTTGATCTTACATTATTAAAGAAAGTTGGAAGTCTCAAAGAAGTATCAGTAACAGAAACAGCTGCTGGAGTTGTTGTTAAGCTTGATATTCCTGAAAGTCTTAAGAATACAGATTCATCTGTAGAAAGAAAATATACAGTTGTAAGAATTCATGATGGTGTAGCAGAGGCACTTGAAACAAGCTGCGAAAACGGAGTTATTACATTTACAACAGATAAGTTCTCTACATACGCTATATGCTATGAAGATGTAGCAGCAACAGGAAACGGACAGTCATCAGATAACACAATAAATACAGGTGATGTGTATAATATAGCACTCTATGTATTATTCGCAGTTGTATCATGTGCAGGTCTTGCATTCGTAGTATTAAGAAGAAAGTCAGTTGTAAGATAAAAAATAAAATAATGTATCATTTTTGTATTGCAGAAATTTGAAATATTTGAAATGTTTGTTTGAAATGTTTAAAAATATAGTTGACAGCTATAACTATTAGTGTTAAACTTTAATAGTTGTTAAACGAAGCAGAGTATCCACTCTCACCTTAGCGCATGAAGGCGACTCGGGTTTATATTTTTAAGAATATGCATGATAAACAGCAATTAAGATGCATTATGATTAAAAAGTGGATAGTCTGACTATCCACTTTTTTTGATTTTGGAGGTGCACTACTATTAGCGAATTAATGATTAACGAGCAGATCCGCGATAAGGAAGTTCGTGTTATTGGACAAGAAGGACAGCAGCTTGGAGTTATGTCTCCTAAGGATGCTATGAAGTTAGCAAGAGAGGCAGAGGTTGATCTTGTAAAGATAGCTCCATCCGCAAAGCCACCTGTATGTAAGCTTGTGGATTATGGCAAGTATAAGTATGAGCTTGTCAGAAAAGAAAAGGAAGCTAAGAAAAAACAGAGAACAATAGAAGTCAAAGAAGTTCGTTTATCACCTAACATAGATGTGAATGACCTTAACACTAAGTGTAACGCAGCAAGGAAGTTCATAGAGAAAGGCGATAAGGTTAAAGTATCACTCAGATTCAGAGGACGTGAGATGGCTCATGTTGATTCAAGTAAGCATATACTTGAAGATTTTGCAGAGAAGTTAAGTGATATAGCAGTAGTAGATAAGGCTCCAAAGTTAGAAGGCAGGAGCATGACTATGTTTTTAACTGAAAAACGTTAAAATATTATTCCATATGAGAATTAAATTAGGAGGATTATTATGCCAAAGGTAAAGACAAAAAGAGCAGCTGCAAAGCGTTT
>OGLJ01001051.1_pt1 | contig 25614 bp, 17 predicted proteins | sample 1572801 | NCBI WGS metagenome assembly OGLJ01 (sample SAMEA2581877, study PRJEB24529) | metagenome | biome: Human gut stool | place: China | collected 2011
CCCGCCACGAGACGCTCTTCGAGTTCGGCGTAAAACTCCGCGAGCGCGATGCCGTCCTTCAACATTGCTTCGCGAATGAGTTCGAGCTCGGCGGGCGACTTGTGGCTTTTCATCGCAGCCACGGGCGAAGCACCGTGCCGCACGCAGACATGCTCGGTCGATCGAACGTAGGCGTGCGATGTTCGACGCGGGTCAAGAAGCAAGGTCGAGCCTTCCAGGGCTTGGAGCGCCGCCCCGAGAGCCTCGGGCTCCCGCAGTTCGATGCCCGACGCCGCAAGTGCACTGCGGGCCGTCTCGTCGAAACGCACGCTTTCGCTGAAGAGCTCCGCGCGGTCGCTTCGAACGAGCATCACGGCTCCGAACACCGGATTGCAAGGCACGTCGCGTCCGCGCAGGTTTGTGAGCCACGCGATCTCGTCGAGCGATGTCAGGAGCACCGCGTCCGTTGCATCCGACTCCAACGTCTGGCGCAAAACGGCGAGCTTCACCCGTGCGTCGACGCCGGGGCGCTTCATGGGACGAACGGCCGAAACGACAGGGCTCGGCCGTTCGGGCCAGATCTCCGGATGTTTCTCGAAGACGTCGCACCCGAGAAGTTCGATCCCGGCCGCAGCAAGCACGGACGACACGCCATCAAAAGCCTCGTGCGAAACGAGTCGAGGATCGATCGCGACGCGCGCCCCCGAGGATAGCGACTTAAGAAGACGCGACGTCGCTTCCTTCAGAGGATCGCGCTCGGCTCGAAGAAGTTCAACCCCGTCGACAAGCGTCTTTTCGGCCTGTACCCAATAGCGACTGTCGACCGAAAGCGCGGCGAAGTCCGCCGCGACGCAGAGCACGCCCGCGCTGCCTTCAAACCCCGAGAGGTGCGCTCGGAGCGCCCAGCAGGGCGCCACGTATTCGGAAAGATAAGGATCCGCCGTCGGAACGATCACGGCGTCGAGCGCTTCGCTTCGAAGCGCCGCGCGGGTAAGTTGAAGGGCGTCCATGATGAAAAGATCTTGAAAAAGAGGAAAAGGCGGCCCGAACGGACCGCCTTCGTTATGAAATTTCGGCGCGCGTCAGAAAAGCTTTCGTACAACGATCGTCACGGGAAAGCCGACGTGATTGTCGCTTTCGGAGTCTTCGCCGATGTCCAAGCTCACGATACGCCAGCCCGCATCTCGAATTTCGTCGATCGTGGCCGAAACGCCAAGATCGGCGCAGGCAAAGGGCACTTCCTTGATGCGCTGCAAAACCGTCACGGGTTTTTCGGACGCGCAACTTGTTTCCGCTCGGTACGGCGCGTCAATGAGCGGGTCGTGTTCGCCGCGCGACGCGTCTTCGCGCGACGTCGCGTCGGGGCCGCCGACGACGTCGCCCGTGTAGTAGCTCGTCCCCGTCGAGCACCCCGCAAGGAGAAGAGCAGCGAGGATTCCCCCCCCAAGGGCGCGCGAAACACGGATCGGGCGCAAGCCCCGAGAAAAAAGCGATGTGGTCACGATACGCAATGTAAAACGAGAAGATAAGCGGCATTCATTGTAGTCGGCAAAGCCTGTCGGGCTTTGCCGCTACAAATTTTCGTTACGGTTTCCGCGCAAAAGCTCACGCCTTCGAGGAGCCGCCCCGACGCGCGCCCTTGCGGGCACGATCGGAGGCGCCTTTGCCGGGAACATTACTCTTGGGGTTCGTCTGCGCTTTCGAAGGCTGTCGGGGCTTTTGCCCCTTCGAAGCCTTCGAGGACGGTCCCTTTTTCCCCGAGGGCGACTTGTCGCGCATCGGCGGGATGCGAGCCCCCGAATAGGGATCGGTCCCGGAGCCGAACACATGTACGAAATGCGCCCGCCCGGTCAGTCCCGGCATGGTCTGCGGCAGGCTGAGCGAACCGTACGGATCGGGCGTGTAGACCCCGAACGAGGTCGCAAGCGGTGACGGAATGCCGTCTGAAATGCGGGCATTCTTCGATCGGGCCTTGGCTGCCTGACGCTCAGCGATCGTGCGGTAGTGAATCGAATTGCCGAAGTCGTCGTCAAGAAACTCCTCTTTCGGTTCGGGCAGCGCGCGGTTGCCGTTCACATCCCCGGCCTCGTCGCGCTCAAGGCGACTCTGCGGACGAGGGAGCTTCGTCGAGCGAGAATCGCGCCGCCCCTTGGCGCCGCGGTTTTTCTCACCCTTCTCCGCGTTCTTCGCACGCTTTCCGGTCGCAACCTTCGAACTTGCCGCACGACGGGACGCTTTCGCGCCCTCCGCTTCGACAGCAGGGGTCGAAATGTCGTTGGGCTTCGGAGCGTTCGAGAGAGTCGACGCGTTCGGCGTCGCCGCTTCCGGTGAGTTCTGCGCGGTCTTGGCCGCCTCCGCATCGTCATTCAGCGCGGGCACCGCACCGGCGGCCGCATCGGTCGCACGACCTCCTCGGGTGCGCTTTCCCGCGCGTTGCGTCGGCTTTTTTGCGTCCTCGCGACGACCGGGCCGCGCCTCGGCAGACTCGGCAACACTCTGCGGCGTCCGAGCGACGTTTTCCGCCTGTTCTCGCTTCCAGGCGACATGAGCGGCGAACGACTCATCGGTGACGCCGTAGTTCGAGCGCAACGCTTCGGGCACGTCGCCCGCATAGCGCATTTCGGTCTTAGCCTTCGCGTAGTACGCCTGGCGGTGATTGCGACGCGCAAGTTCGAGACCGATGCGCGCGTTGTGCGCGCGCACGATCGCCTCTTCGACGGGCGTTCCCGACAGGGACGCGACCTCCCCTCGGGGGATCTTCACCGAGCGATCGTGCTTTGCTTCGAACTTAAGCAATTCGGCGTCGACCGCCTCCGGGTCGCTCGCGCGCAGGGCTTCGAGTTCGGCTTCGGCGGCCGCCGAATCACGCTCGGCCTTGGTGAGCTGACGGCTCCGTCGTGCGAGATCGCGCGCCGCGAAGTACACCTTGAAAGCACCGCGGGCGGCACTCGATTCGGGGGGCGTAAGTTCTTTTTCGTTGAACCGCACGAGCAGCACGGCGTCATCGCTCGTCGCGCGTTGCACCGCGTTTTCGTTCGGAACGATGCGTTCGTTGCATTCCGTTTTTTCGGTGCGCTCGCGACGAGGCTCGGTGCAGGACTTTTTCTTCTTTTGTTCGGACGATTTGACCTCTTTGCGACGGACGGCCTTCGACTCATTGGCACGGACTTTCGACTTTTCGGTCTTGAGGCGTTCGCGACGCTCGGAGTCTTTGCGGTCGCGGGTGCTTTTGCGTTCCGACTTTTCCGGCATGACGCCCGTCGAATCGGACGGCAGGTGCGGCATGCGACGCATGCGGCGGTTTTTCCCCTGCTCGGCCACGAGCTGATGCGTGAGGCGTTCGCTCGCCGCATGACGACGTTCCGACGCGCGAAGGGCGGCCGAGGACGAGGAGAGCGGCTCCGTAATGACGATCTCCGTTTCGGGCGCGTGAACCTTCTCGGCAACGTAGTCCGCACGAATCGTTAACGTGCGTCGATGGTTTCCCTCGGTGTGAAGAGGCTCGGGGTGCTTCTCTTCGGATATTTCGGCATCCGCAACATCACGAGGCCCGTTCGAGAGTTTGTCGATGGTCGCAACGTCGGCGTCGCCCGGCACTTCGCCCGACGTCTTGGCCTCGATGTCGCTCGAAGCGTCCTCGGAAGCCTCGATCGCGGGGGCGAGCTCATCGAGCGGCTCGGCCTTCTCAATCGGTTCGGTCAGTTTTACCGTATCCGTCGGAATGGACGCTTCGGACACGTCGTTCGAACGGAGAAATTCAAGCGCGCTGTCGGATGCCGACTTACCCTCCGATACGCTCGCATCGGTCTCTGCGGTCGCGACGATCGATTCGACGCCTTCAGGCACCTTCACCGACTCGGCCTTTTCGAGCCTGTCGCCCGATTCGGACCGCACCGGAATTTCGTACTGAGGCCCCATGAAGAAGGGGTGCAAAGCGGTCCATCGGCGCGCCATATCGCCCGTGGCGGTCTCGAAGGGAACCGCGAACTGCACGCCGATGGGGTTGATGATCTGGCGCTTTCGGTCGAGATGGAGCGCTAGTCGTTTGAAGGCGGAGACCGTCTCGGAGATCACCAGAGCCACCGTCACGGGCGCCGCATCGATCGTGCCGCGACAGGCGGCGCGGGCGTTGTCCTCGGGCGAAAGCAGGCTCGGCCACAGGTAGGAGACGTCGTAGTCCGACGGCCACACTCGACGCGCCTCGATGTCCTGCAACGTAGCCGTCGCGATGCGGCCCTTCCAACGTCCTTCGCCCAACAAAAAGCGCTCACGCTCCTTCTCATCTTTGGTCACGAGCAGAATATTCCGGTAGCCGTTTTCTTCGCTCCAGTACCTCAAGAGGTCGTACATCATGTGCGGGAAGCGGAAGTTCGCCGCCAGGAAGTAGTCGACGGTCCCCGGAATCGGACCCGGATCCGAATCGAACCACTCTTCCGCGTCCTTCACGACATCGCGGGCAATTTTTTCATAGCTACCGTCCTCGAGCGTGCTCGCCACGACGGCTTCGGGAAAGATGTTCGTCCACAGTTCGTAGGGTCTTGCACCCTCTTCGGCAATCGATCGATCGAGGCGTTCGTAAATGACCGCCTCAATGTGCGAGACATCGCTTATGCGAGCGAACTCGACCATGCGCGCCAACGACCCGACCAGGATGTCGGGACGCTTGTTCTCGAGGTACGTTCGAAGTCTCTTTTCGGTGCGCTGGAACGAGAGATTGAGGATGCTGAGGTTCGTTCCCGCCGCGAGGATGTTGAAGCGTTCGACCACCTCGTGCCCCACGCCCACCGGCGGCGTCACGATGACGGCGCGCACGGGTCGCCCCTCCGGAGGAGGATTCTTCTGCAAGCGCGCGATCAGAGCCACGAGTAGCGCCGTAGTTTTACCCGCACCGTGCGGCGCGCAAACCATGATGCGCCGATTGCGCATCAACGAATCGATGATTCTTTCCTGCAGAGGCGTTGCTTCGTGCAGGCCGAGCGACTCAAGCGTTCGGAGGACTTTTTTCGTCAAACCGAATTTTTCAAAGGTCACGATGGTTCGCTGTGTTTTTGCAGAGCCGCGTTCCTCGGGCGGATAAGAGACCGGCGTCGAACATTTCCCGCTCGACGCATACGATCGAACCTCGAACGATGCGAACCGGCATCGTTCGGGACGATCCCCGTAAAGAAGGGCGCTATTAACGGAAAGACCGGGCGGCGTCCGGATCAGGTCGACGGACGCGCATGCAACGGGCGGGACGAAGGTCGACCGCCCGGAACGCCGAGAAGGAGCCCCGTCGGAGGAGCTCGATGCGTTCGGAATCGAGTGTTCCCTTTTCGGACCAGAGTCCGAACGCCCGTCATCGTTGACAAAGCGACAAGCCGTCGCACGAGCCGGAAATACTCTCGGGATACACGGACGTAAATTTATCATATCGGTTCGGCGAACGCCCGCCCTCCCCAGCACGATCCGCACCGCTTTTTCTCGAAGGCCGTACGCACCCCGAGAACACGAACCGTGCTTCGCTACAATGTGTCTGCCCCGACCGGGGCATCGTCACCCGAACCTACAAAAGGATTCCTCATGACCGCCTTCACCGAACTTCTCGTCGAAGAACTTTCTCCGGGCTCCGAGCTGCGAATCGCCGCGGGCGACACGGTCGCCGTTCATTACACGGGCCGTCTCACCGACGGTACTGTCTTCGACTCGAGCTACGAGCGCGGCGAGCCGATCGAACTGCCCGTCGGCGTCGGCATGGTGATCGAGGGCTGGGACAAGGGCCTCGTCGGTCTCGCCGAAGGGGGCAAGTACCGTCTCTCCATCCCCTCCGCCATGGGCTACGGCGCTCACGGTGCGGGCGATGCCATTCCGCCTAACGCCGATCTTGTTTTCGACGTCGAAGTCGTCAAGATCGTCAAGGCCGACGCCCGCGCGGCTTCGGCAGGCTTTACCGAACTCGGCGTCGAAGAACTCGTTCCGGGCTCGGGCCAAACGGTGGCTGCGGGCGACACCGTGGCCGTCCACTACACGGGGAGCCTCACCGACGGCACCGTCTTCGATTCGAGTTACGAGCGCGGCGAACCGATCGAAGTCAAGGTCGGTGCGGGCATGGTGATCGAAGGCTGGGACAAGGGCCTCCTCGGCCTCGTCGAAGGCGGCAAATACCGCCTCTCCATCCCCTCCGCCATGGGTTACGGCCCCTACGGCGCGGGCGGTGTCATTCCGCCCAACGCCGACCTCGTTTTCGAAGTCGAAATCGTCGGGATTCGATAACCGGCAGAGTCCCTCCGACGCAACGTCCGAAAGGAACACGCACTGAGTATGGAGGGCCCCGAAACAAAATGGCCGCCCCGAGGGCGGCCATTTTGTTTTCGAGACCAAAGATCGACACACCCTCAGGGAAAGACCGGTCGACCCGCTCGAGCGAGCACGTCGGCCGCTTCGCGCACCGGAAGTCCCATGATCCCCGTGAAACTTCCGTCGATGCGTTCGACGAAAACGCCGGCCAGGCCCTGAATCCCGTAGCCGCCCGCCTTGTCGAAGGGTTCGCCCGTCGCCACGTAAGCGTCGATCTCTCCTTCGGACAACGCCCGGAAGACGACGCTCGACGTACTCGTTCGCTCTTCGGCATCCTCAAGCGACGTCCCCGCCACCACCGTCGTTTGTACGAGATGGGCGCGCCCCGAGAGGCGACGCAGAAAAGCCTTGGCTTCCTCGGCGTCGGCGGGCTTGCCGAGCACCTCGTCACCGAGACTCACGACCGTATCGGCGGCAAGCACCGCCCCTGCGGGAAGTCCGAGTGCCTCCCGACGCGCAAGACCTTCGGCAAATTTCGTGCGGGCGGTACGGCGAACGTACGCCTCGGGTGACTCGCCCGCAAGGCGCTCTTCGTCGCCCGGGAAGTAACCCGCCGTATGCGCATTGCCGGCAATCACCGTCACACGGTAGCCCAACTGCTCGAGAAGCGCCTTGCGGCGGGGACTCTTGCTCGCGAGATAAACATCTTTCTCAGCCATCGTGAGTTCCCTTTTCTCAAGCGCGGTGATAGGGGTGCCCGGCCAGGATCGACCAGGCCCGGTAGATCTGCTCGGCAAGGAGCACTCGCGCCATGGCGTGCGGAAGCGTCATGGCGGAAAGCCGGATCGTGGCTTTCGCCCGCGCCTTGACCTCGGGCGAAAGTCCGTCGGGACCGCCGATCACGAAGACGATCGCGTCCCCCTCGTCGCGCCAGCGCACGAGCGACTTCGCGAAGTCAACCGTCGTCAGGTCGCGTCCGTGCTCGTCGAGCACTACGACAAAATCGCTCTCGTCCAGGGCGGCGAGGATGCGCTCGCCCTCGGCCGCCATCAGGCGCGCAGGAGTTTGCCCGGCTCGGGGCTCGGTGCGGATCTCTTTCAATTCGACCGAAAAGCCCCGGGGAAAGCGTCCGAGATAGTCCTTGACGGCAGAAGCCGCCCAGTCGGCGATGTGCTGCCCGACCGCAATGATCCGGATGCGCATCGCGTCAGTTGTCCGACGGCGCGTGCGTGCGGTTGGGCATCAGGTGCGGGGTGCACTCGGCCTGAGCCTTCAGAAAGACTTCCTTGCCGCCCCAGATTTCTTCGAGGTTGTAGTACTCGCGCACGGCGGGCTGCAGAACGTGACAAACGACCGAGCCGCAGTCAACGAGCACCCATTCGCCCGTATCTTCGCCTTCCATGCCGATGACGTCGCCACCTGCCTGCTTCACGCTCGAAGAGACGGAAAACGCGAGCGCGCGCGTCTGACGGTTCGAGGAGCCCGAAGCGATGACGACACGCTCGAACTGGTCGGTGAGTTTTTCCGTGTTGAAAACTTTGATGTCCTTGGCCTTGACGTCTTCAAGCGCCTCGACGACGATGCGGGTGAGTTCTTCCGTATTCATACTGAAAACATGTCTGCGGCCCGCCGATGCGGGCCGGGATGAAACTTTTGTTTGGATCGGATGCCTCGCGGGCGTCCGAAAAATCCGTGCATTCTAACGGACTTCAGGGTCGCGCCGCCCGCACGTACAGGCGGTTTTCTCGAATGTAGCGCGCAACCGGATACGGGAGCCATCCGTCCGTTTCCCGCATGGCGTCCGGGAAAGCGGAGCGCGCAAAAACGCGCCGCAGGGCACTGCTCGAAGCGGCGTGCGGGGGCATGTTGAAAAAGGCGATGCGCCCGAAGGCGCCCGCGTCGACGAGATCCCGCGACTCGACGATACGCGATGCCGCATGTGCTTCAACGACGGGTTCGGCATGCGGCGTCTCGCCCGCGCGGCGGCAAACGGCAACGTGTGCGTAGTCCGTGAGCCGCTCCCAGTCGTACCACGTGTGGAGATTCCTCCACTGATCGCTCCCCATGAGAAGAACGAGCGGCACCGAGGGCCCGTAGCGACGACGCAACTTTTCAAGCGTGCGCACCGTATAGGTTGGTCCCGTTTCGAGAAGTTCCGTCGTATCAACCGAGATGCGCTCTTCGTCTTCCAGAGCCGAACGCAACATCGCGAGCCGATGGTGCCCCGGCGTCACCCAGGTCTTCTGCCAGGGATTCCCTGCCGGAAGCAACTCGACCCGCATTACCCTCAGAGCGCACAGAGCCTCTCGGGCGAGCGCCAGATGGCCGGAATGGACGGGATCGAACGTGCCGCCGAGAAAGGCGACACCGCGCGGAATCTCAATCGTCATCAGGGATTCTTCACCAACGAAATGAAAGCTTGCACGGCACGCCCCTTTTCGAAGCGAACGGCGAGCCAGTTGAGTTCGAGCTCCTGAAGGTTGCGGGCGTTGCGCAAAAAGCGCTGGCTGAACCAGTAGCTCCAGCCTCGGGCATCGCGATGGGAGGGTTTGCCCGCGAGTTCGAGCACTTCTTTTTCCGTCATGCCGAGACCGACCGGACCGAGTCGAACGGGGAGACGCTCCGGGGGCAATTTCCGACAGGAAACGGGCGGCGTATCGTCGTCGGCCCATTCGAGCTGCACCTCCGTCACGTGCACGGTATCGCTCGCGATCATCCAAACGCGCACCGGACGCCCGGCTTCGGTTCCAGAAAGACAGGCGTAGTCGCGGGCGAAGTCGCCGTGACCGTCGCGAATTCGGGGCGCACCCGTGAAGGCCGCCGCCTCTTCGAGCGTCGTCACGTCGAGAACGATCTTCGGTTTGCCGAGTCGCACAAAGTCGGCGGGAGGCTCGGTCAACGTGGCGGGCGCCTCAAGGAGCGAACTCGGATAGGCAAAAGGCAAATTCTGGGCGCTCGCGCAGGCCGCGGACAGTAGTCCGAGCACGCATGCGAGCTCTCTCGGGCGGAACATGGACAGTCACCTCGGGTAATCGTGTTCAAGTCTCAACATAACACCGATTCCGATCGGGAAACGTGGTTTGCAACCCTTCGTAACGGGTTTTTGCCGCAGCACCGTCGTCAGCGCCCCGAGCGTCTTCGTCTCGAACGGAGGACGAGCGAAAAAAAGGGCCGCCCGGCTGCGGCCGGTCGACCCCTATTTTCGGCTCTTCGATCGCGCACGCCGTGCGGTTAGCTCGGGCGTGCGTTTCAACCTCCGAAATTACTTGGCGAGACGCGCAATCGCGCGGTAACCGATATCCGAGCGCATCTGCATACCGTCGAACACCACCTCGCGGGCGGCTTCATAGGCCGTCCGCTGCGCGGCGCGGATGTCGGCACCGAGCCCCACGACGCAGAGCACGCGACCGCCCGAGACGACCGTGAGGCCGTTTTCGAACTTCGTGCCCGCGTGGAAGACCATGCGGTCGGCGGTATTTTCGGGGAGCTTTTCGATCACGGCACCGCGCTCGGGCTTGGCGGGATAGCCGCGCGCCGCACACACGACGCCGAGCGCCGTACGTTCGTCCCATTCGATCGACGCTTCGTCGAGCTTGCCGTCGATCGCCGCTTCAAGCACCGTCGAAAAATCGCTCTTGATGCGGGCCATGATGGGTTGCGTTTCCGGATCGCCCATACGGCAGTTGAATTCGAGCGTCTTCACCGACGTGGTGCCGTCGGTGTTCTGCTTGATCATGAGGCCGGCGTAGAGGAACCCGGTATAGCGGATCCCGTCGGCGGCCATGCCACGAACGGTCGGCAGAATGATTTCGCGCATAACCTGTTCGTGCACGGCGGGCGTGACGACGGGAGCGGGCGAATAGGCGCCCATGCCGCCCGTGTTGGGCCCCTGATCGCGATCGAGGAGACGCTTGTGATCCTGCGAGGTCGCCATCGGGAGCACGTGTTCGCCGTCGACCATCACGATGAAAGAAGCTTCTTCGCCGTCAAGGAAGTCTTCGATCACCACGCGGGCACCCGCCTGGCCGAACTCGTGCCCTTCGAGCATCATGTCCACGGCGGCATGCGCTTCGTCGGACGTCATCGCCACGACGACACCCTTGCCCGCGGCCAGGCCGTCGGCCTTGATGACGATCGGAGCACCCTTGCGGTCGATGTAGGCGTGAGCGGCCTTCGGATCCGTGAAGCTTTCGTATTCGGCCGTCGGGATGCCGTGACGCTTCATGAACGCCTTGGCAAAGTCCTTCGAGCTTTCAAGTTGAGCCGCGGCCTTCGTCGGCCCGAAAATACGTAGCCCTTCGGCGCGGAAACGGTCGACGATCCCGGCGGCCAAAGGCGCTTCGGGGCCCACGACCGTAAAGGCCACGTTTTCACGACGCACGAACTCGACGAGCTCGGCGATATCGGTGAGGGGAACGTTTTCAAGGCCGCTCGCAAGAGCCGTGCCGGCGTTGCCCGGAGCAACGAACACTTTCTCAACGCGGCAGCTCTGAGCAAGACGCCAGGCGAGGGCGTGTTCGCGGCCGCCGTTGCCGACAACAAGGACGTTCATGGAAAACCTCTTGAATGCTAGGGGTGGATGGAGGGAGATGTCTGCGGATATGGTCCGCAGGACCGTTCGAATCGGGCTTCGGACGCGTCGAAAGCCATTCTAATCGAAGGCTCGAGCGCACCCTGAAAATGGAAACGCCGTCCGAGTGCTGGCGCATCCGGGCGGCGTTTCCTCCGTCGGCGAGCTTATTCCTCGTCGAAAACGGCGGAGGTGTAGACCTGCTGAACGTCGTCAAGGTCTTCGAGGGCGTCGATGAGCTTCTGCATCTTTTCGGCGTCGGCCCCGGAGAGCTGCGTTTCGTTGAGAGGACGGTAGGTGATTTCAGCCATTTCAGGCTCGAGACCGGCCGCTTCGAAAGCCTTGGAGACGGCGTCGAAGGCCGAAGGATCGCACGTCACTTCGATCGAGCCGTCTTCGTCCGACACGACGTCGTCCGCACCCGCTTCCAGGGCGACTTCCATGACGGCGTCTTCGGTGGCCTTGCCCGGCGCGAAGAAGAATTCGCCTTCGTGCTTGAACATGAAGGACACGGAGCCTTCCGTACCCATGTTGCCGCCATGCTTCGAGAGGAGATGACGAACGTCAGCCACGGTGCGCACGCGGTTGTCCGTCGTGCAGTCGATGATGAGGGCGGCGCCGCCGATGCCGTAACCTTCGTAACGGACTTCTTCGTAGGAGACGCCCGGGAGCTGACCCGTGCCCTTCAGGATCGCATTCTGAATCGTGTCCTTCGGCACGTTGCCGCCGCGGGCCTTCACGAGAGCAAGACGCAGACGGCTGTTCGTGTCGGGGTCGCCCCCGCCCATGCGAGCGGCAACGATGATTTCACGAACGAGCTTCGTCCAGAGGTTGGAGCGCTTGGCGTCCTGGCGCCCTTTGCGATGTTGGATGTTGGCCCACTTGGAATGACCCGCCATGATGGAATCCTTCTTTCTCTGCAAATTGTGAACGCAAGGTCCCGACCGGCCGGAAGGGTGCCGCCCGCAGGCGGTACGGACCGTTGCGGCGAGACCTCGAAAACGGGCCTTTCTCCAGGACCCCTCCGATACGCTCGGGCGAGCCTTGGAAAAAAGGAGCGGTTATTTTAGTCCAAACGGGAGAAGTCCTGCTTTGTTGTTCGAAAATCGCGGCAAACAAAAAACGGGCGGCCGAAAAGCCACCCGCTCGGTACTCGTTCGGGCGCAACCCGGAGGTTGCGCCCGAACGCTAGAACCCGGGACGTGCGTTACCCGAGAATGCGACCGATGACGTTTGCCCAAACGGCGAGCCCCGTGACGAGATCCTTTTCCTTGATGTCGAAGCGCGCCGTGTGGTGGCCCGACGGACGGTCGGAACCGAGCACGAAGAACGCGGCCTTGCCGCCGTGCGCCTGAACGCGGCGGGCGAGAATCGTCGCATCTTCGGAGCCTCCGAAGTTCATCGGCTCTTCGCAGACCTTGAGGCCCGGGACCGCTTCGCCTGCGGCCTTCAGAACGGCCACGAGTTCAGGGTCGTTCGTGAGGTCGACGGCTTCACCCATTTTTTCAATGGTGTACTCGCACCCCTGCGCCAGGGCGCAACCCTTGATGATCGCGACGGCGCTGTCGTACATGTACTGGTTGATTTCGCCCGTTTCACCGCGCACTTCCATCTTCATGACGGCCTTGCTCGGAATGACGTTGCGACCTTCGCCGGCGTTGAGCTGGCCCACATTGATGCGGGTCATGCCGGAGCCGTGGCGCGCGATGCCGAGCAGCTGTACGAACGCATTGCAGGCGGCGGCCATGGCGTTGCGACCGGCGTTGGGTTCGACGCCCGCGTGGGCGGGTCGACCCGTGTAGGTGACGTCGAGCTTCGTCGTGCAGAGGAACCCGTACGGATTGATCGACATTTCACCCGACTTGCACATCATGGCGATATGGGAGCTCAAGAAAAAGTCCGCGTCGTCGACGACACCCGAGGCGGCCATGCCGGCAGCGCCGCGTACGCCTTCTTCGGCGGGCTGGAAGAGGATCTTGATGCGACCCTTCATTTGGTCCTTGTTGTCGGCGAACCAGTGCGCAACGGCCAGACCGGTCGAGGTGTGGGCATCGTGGCCGCAGGCGTGCATCAGCCCCGGACGCGTGGAAACAAAGCCTTCCTTCGCGGGCAGGTGATCGGCTTCGGTCGATTCCGTCACGGGCACGCAGTCGATGTCAAAGCGCACGGCGAGCGTGGGACCGGGGCGACCCGTATCGAGCACGCCGACGCAACCCGTGTAGCCTTCCATTTCGGCAAGGAGTTCTTCGGAGACGCCGTTGGCGCGGGCGAAAGCGAGCCCGGCCTCAACCACCTTCGGATTGCGCCCGAGGCAGTTGTCGGGATTGATGACCTTCGTGCCCGTCAGCACTTCGTAGCCGTATTCGCGCAACTTGCCGATCACGAAGGCCGTGGTCGTAAATTCGCTCCACCCTTCTTCGGGCATCGCGTGCAGATGACGACGAACTTCAACCAGTTGGTCATGATAGGCGGACGTGCATGTCATTGTCTTTTCTCCTAGGGTGTGGCTCCCGTTCCGTTCGGGAACTTCTGCACGAACCATTATGGTCGGCTAACCCCAAAGGATCATTAGTAGAAACCTTATGTCTTCTAGCGATTCGCGGGGTTTCATGAGAAAAGAAGCCCGTAATCCTTGATCCGTCGGGGCTCGGTGCGCTCGCGTGCAGTGTGAAGACCTTCGTTTTCCTTGCGGTTCGTCACGCCTCGGGCTTTATCCCTACCTAACTCGGAGAGAAGGTTCTATATCATAGGGAGTACTTTTTCCCGGAACGAAACGCCGCTCGGGCTTCCCTGCGAACCCGATCCCGTTCCATCCGACCGACCCTTTCCTTCTGGAGCGTTTTCATGAGAGAAGCCTGCCGCATCAAGACCGAAGGCCTTGCCTACGCCGAACGGATTTTCAACACCGTGCGAGACATGTCGAAGGACGGTCCCGGGGTCACCCGTCAAGGCTACGGGCCGGTCGAAAGCCGCGTGCTCGACTACCTCGAAGGACTCGGTCGGGAGCTCGACCTGGAAATCGAAAAAGATGCCGCTGGCAACGTTTGGATGACGTTGCCAGGTGCGGACCGCACCCTCCCCGCATTCGTGGCGGGCAGCCACGCCGACAGCGTTCCTCAAGGGGGAAATTTCGACGGCCTGGCCGGGATCGTCGCGGTGCTCACCGTCCTCTGGTGGATGCGCCACACGAACTTCACCCCGAAGCGCGACGTTCGTGCGCTCCTTTTGCGCTGCGAAGAAAGCTCATTCTTCGGCAAGGCCTACGTGGGCTCGCTCGGCATGATGGGGCGTCTCACCGAAGCGGACCTGCAACTCAAGCACCGCACGACGGGAGAAACACTTGAGGCGGCCGTTCGCTCGCAAGGCATCGACCCGAGCGCGCTCGTGACGGGACGTCCCGTCGTCGACACGTCGAAAATCGCCGCCTTCGTCGAACTTCATATCGAACAGGGCCCGATGCTCGATCGCAATCCCGAGGTGCGCACCGCCGTGGTGACGGGCATTCGCGGCAACATCCGCCACAAGCGCGTCGTCTGCCACGGTGAAACCGCTCACTCCGGAGCGCTCGATCGGATTTATCGCCACGACGCGGTGATGGCGACCGCGCGGCTCCTCACCCGCATGGAAGACCGCTGGACCGAATGGAACGAAGCGGGGAAGGACCTCGTCTTCACGACGGGCGTACTGACGACCGCGCCGACCGCTGCGATTTCCGTCATTCCCGGCGAAACCACCTTCACGATCGACATGCGCAGTCTCTCGACCGACGTGCTCGAAGGCTTCCACACGCTGCTTCTTGAAGAAGCGCGGCGCATCGAAGCCGAGCGCGGCGTTCGTTTCGAATTCGACAACGCCCTGCGCACGGCCCCGGCTGTCGTTGATGCCGAGCTTTCGGATCGTCTCGTCGAAAGCGCCCGTCACGCTGGCGTTCCCGCGATGCGCCTGGCCTCGGGGGCTGGCCACGACACGGCCGTTCTCGCCAATGCCGGCATTCCCGTCGCCATGATTTTCATTGCCAACCAGAACGGCTCCCACAACCCGCACGAAGCCATGAAGCTCGAAGACTTCATGGCGGGCACCGCGGTGCTTTGGAACACCGTCAAGCGTTTCGACGAATAAGACAAACAAAGAAAGGAGGCGCGACGTCCGTAAAACGACGTTGTGCGGTTTTTCCATGGATTCTCCACGCAAACCCTGCGTCATCGTCGTCGATGACTATCCGCTCTTTCGTCAGGCGATCGCCTCGGTACTTCACGATTCCGGCGAATTCGAACTCCTCGGTCTGACCGGGGACGGCACGACCGCGCTCAGTCTGACAAGTCTTCGTCCCGACATCGCCTTGATCGACCTCGACGCCGAGGGGTTCGACCCGATCGAGCTTCTGCGCGAGATCAAGTACCGTCAACCGAGTTGCAAGGTCGTGATGTTCATGGGATCCGCGCAGAAAAATTCGAAAATGCTCATGGAAGCCATTCGCTCGGAAGCCAACGGCTACCTGCTTCGCAACATCGAGATTTCCGAATTCCTGGAGCAAATGCGCAACGTCGCCAAGGGCGGCATGGCCGCTTCGGAGAAAATTACGTCGGTGCTCGCCGAGCAGCTTCGCGACGGGGCGTTCCCCGCGGAGGATTCCGCACTCCTGCAACAGCTCACGAAACGAGAATTCGACGTGCTCTGTTGCATTGCTTCGGGCCTTACGAACCACGACATCGGTCAGCGACTCAATATCTCGGACGGCACCGTGAAAGTTCACGTGAAGCACCTTCTCAAGAAGCTGCACTTTCGCTCCCGCGTGGAGGTGGCGGTATGGGCGTCCGAACGAGGACACCGCATTGCCAAAGACAAACGTCCTTAACAAACGGAAGCGCACCCTCCCCGCGACCTGCGCAAAGCGGGAGCCGGTTCATCCGGTTCCCGCTTTCTTATTGCCGTTCGCCCGGGGCTTTCGGCCCACTCCCGTCGGAACAGCACGCCGGAGTGCGCGATCCGCCGCGAAGGACCTCCCGACATCGTACCCGTGCCAGTCCGAAAACGGAAAGGGCGCCCTCTCGGGGCGCCCTTTTCGGGTGTTACGGGAGACGCTTCGGTAGCGCCTCCCCGACATCTAATCGTCCTCTTGGAATCGTCTTCTATTAGATGTAGCCGTAAGCCAGGCCGAGGAAGTAACCCACGATCGAGGCCGTGATCACGCCGATCAAACCCGGAAGGATGAAGGAGTGATTGATCACGAAGCGGCCGATGTGCGTCGTGCCCGAACGGTCGAACTGAATGGCCGCGAGGTCGGACGGATAGGTCGGCAGGATGTAGTAACCGTAGCAAGCCGACGAGAAGGCGACGACAAGCCCCGGAGGCGTACCGATCGCAAGAGCCACCGGAACGATGGTCGCAATGGCGGCGGCCTGCGAGTTCACGAGCTTCGAGACAAGCAGGAGCACGATGGCGTAGGTCCACGGCATTTCACGCACCCACTCCGTCAGGACTCCCTTCAGATTGGCCAAGTGCGAAGCGAACATCGTGTCGGCCATCCAGGCAACGCCGTACACGGCCACGATGGCCACCATACCGGCGTTGAAGACGTTGGTCTTAGCAACGGAAGAGGCACGCGTCTTGCAGAAGGCGACCATAAGGGCGCCGGCCGTCAGCATAAACATCTGAATGGCGAGCGTCATCGAGAGGGCCTTGCCGCCCACAACCGGGCGCAGGCTCGGGAACATGCCGAGCAGAGCCACCACGGCCACGGTGCCGAGGAAGATCCAGAGCGAAGCCCACTGTTCGGGACGGAACTTGACGCCGATGAGGGTCGTCGTTTCACCGTAGACGTACTTGCGCTGTTCAGGATCCGAGATGAGTCGCTGGAACTCTTCGTCCTTGTCGAGATCCTTGCCGCGGAACACCGAATAGGTCGCTTCGGCAAAGAGGCCCACGATAGCCGACGGGATCACGATCGCGAAGAGCTGCGTGAAGCCGAAGGGCTTGCCGCCCACTTCATAGCCGTCGAGGAGCGAAATCATCGACACGGCAGCCACGGCGGCCGGCGAGCAAATCACGCCCATCTGAGCGGCAATGGTCGAAGCCGCCATCGGACGTTCCGGACGAATGCCGTTCTTGATCGCCACGTCGTAGATAATCGGGAGCATCGTGTAGACCACGTGACCCGTACCGCAGAGCACCGTCAGGAACCAGCAAATGTACGGAGCCAGGTAGCAGACGAAGCGCGGATGACGACGAAGCATCTTTTCCGCGATCTGCAGGAGGCAGTCGAGACCGCCCGCGGCCTGCAAGGTCGCCGAAGCGCACACCACGGAGAGAATCGTCAGAATGACGTCGACCGGGGGCTTACCGGGCTTGAGGTGGAAACCGAAGATAAGGATGATGAGGCCCACGCCGCCGATCAGGCCAAGCCCCATACCGCCCTTGCGGGCACCGTAGAACAGCGCGGCGAGAACCACCAGCAGCTGAATCCAAAAGTCAAAACCGAGAGTCATGTCTAGTCTCGCAATGTAGTGAGGACAGGCGAAATGTACCTCTTCAACCACTCCTTTAGAAGTAGGAAATCCCTCATCTTTTGACTCAATACAAATTGTTTCCGCAGGACTTCCCAACTTTTACATTCTTCTCGGAAGATGCTCCGGCATCCCCCGTGCGAACGGGCGGAAACGCCCGATTCCCTAGCGAAAAAACTAACGTGAAGTACCTAGTCTCGCGCTCTGACTTCATCCCTAAGTCCTTCGTTTTTTGTTACACACTTGGAAATAACCCTTACCTATATTTATGTAGGTTATTCCGACTCTTCCTGCCCCTCGGAACGGACGCAAAAAAGCTCCGTCCGGCTTGGATCGGACGGAGCTTTAAGAGGGGGGCGGCACTCCCAACAAGGAAGCCGCCCGAGGCGCTTTTCGCGATTACTTCGCGCAAGCCTTCACTTCAATCGTACGGGGCTTCAACTGCTTGAAGAAGTCGTTCCCCTTGTCGTCGACGAGAATGAAGGCCGGGAAGTCTTCGACTTCGATCTTGTAGACCGCTTCCATGCCGAGTTCGGGGAATTCCACGCACTCAATGCTCTTGATGCTGTCGCTCGACAGCACCGCGGCCACACCACCGATCGTACCGAGGTAGAAGCCGCCGTGCTTCTTGCAGGCTTCGGTGACAACGTCGGTGCGGTTGCCCTTGGCGATCATCACCATCGAGCCGCCGTGGCTCTGGAAGAGGTCCACGTACGGATCCATGCGGTTGGCGGTCGTCGGCCCCATCGAGCCGCAGGCGTAGCCTTCGGGGGTCTTGGCCGGACCCGCGTAGAGGACAGGATGGTTCTTCATGTAGTCGGGCAGTTCTTCGCCGCGATCGAGGCGTTCCTTCAGCTTGGCGTGCGCGATGTCGCGCGCGACGATGATCGTGCCCGAGAGTTGCACGCGGGTCGAAACCGGGTACTTCGTCAGATCGGCTAGCACGTCCTTCATCGGACGGTTGAGATCGATGCGGATGCCGCCCGCTTCGCCCGGATTACGCAACGCTTCGGGAATCAGGCGACCGGGGTTGTCGTCGAGCGTTTCAACCCAGAGACCGTCCTTGTCGATCTTGCACTTGACGTTGCGGTCCGCCGAACAGGAAACCCCCATGCCGACCGGGCAACTCGCGCCGTGGCGCGGAAGACGGATCACGCGCACGTCGTGCGCCATGTACTTGCCACCGAACTGAGCACCGAGACCGATCTTCCAAGCTTCTTCGAGCAGGGTCTGTTCGAGTTCGACGTCGCGGAAGGCGCGCCCCGTTTCGTCGCCCGTGGTCGGAAGGTCGTCGTAGTAGTGGCAGGAGGCCAGCTTCACGGTGAGCATCGTGCGTTCGGCGGACGTGCCGCCGATCACGAACGCGATGTGGTAGGGCGGGCAGGCGGCCGTACCGAGCGTCTTCATCTTTTCGATGAGGTACGGAACAAGCTTCTGGGGATTGAGAATCGCTTTCGTTTCCTGAAAAAGGTACGACTTGTTGGCCGAGCCGCCGCCCTTGACGACGCAGAGGAACTTGTATTCCATGCCTTCCGTCGCTTCGATGTCGATCTGAGCGGGGAGATTGCACTTCGTGTTCACTTCTTCGTACATCGAGAGCGGAGCATTCTGCGAGTAACGCAACGCCTCTTCGGTGTAGGTCTTGTAGACCCCTTTCGAAATCGCTTCTTCGTCGCAGAAACCCGTCCAGACATTCTGGCCTTTTTCACCGTGAACGATGGCCGTACCCGTGTCCTGGCAATAGGGGAGCACGCCCTTGGCGGCGACTTCACCGTTCCGCAAGAACGTCAACGCCACATACTTGTCGTTTTCGCTCGCTTCGGGGTCGGAGAGGATCTTGGCCACCTGTTCGTTGTGCTCGCGGCGCAGTTTGTAGTTCACGTCCGTGAAAGCGCGATTCATGAGGAGCGTGAGACCCTCGGCCTCGACCTTGAGAACGGGGTGTCCTTCGAATTCGGAAACCGACACGTAGTCCTTCGAAACGAGCGTGTATTCGGTTTCGTCTTTGCCGTGCTGGAACATGGGCGCGTACTTGAATGCGGGAGTCTGAGCCATGGTTGATGCCTTTGTCGTGTTTCGCACATCCCTTGCGGGAGGCTTTCTCTGTAGGTTGGGTCCTCGGCCTTGAAGGCCGGTTCGGTCGCATTCGGGGTGTCCTTTGCGGCCTCAACTGTCCCGATTATCTACCCACAGAGGGAGTGTGACAATGACATCTTCGTTCAAGACTTCTGCAAACACCGTTTTGTTTGATACGGGTTCAATCCTCGGAAAAAGCTTACGTTTCGCGATGCCCGACTTCGATCGAACAGGCACTGCGACGTTCGGTTTTGCATAACCATTAGGGTTTTTACCCTACCCCTTTCGTGACAGTTATTTTCCGATTCGAGGACCGGATGGAGGCGAATCCGACGCGACGAGAACATCTTTTGGAAACATTTTGATACAGGGCTTTACGCGAGCTTGATTTTCACGTAGGTTGCCGCCTTGAGGGCTCGACGGAGCTCGTCCATACTTTTTCCTGTTTTTGTCCTTCTCGCGAAGGTATTCGCCTCCGCTCCGTTGCCTGCCTCATGTTTTCAAAGCTCCTCTTCGCTCTGACTTCCGCCGGTCTGCTCCTTGCCGGATGCTCCAAAGAAGCCCCCGCTCCCGTAGCGCCCGCGCCGTTGCCCGTTGAAACCGTAGCAGCCGAATCCACGGATGCGCCGCGTTGGGTCGAGCAACTCGGTCAGGCCGAAAGCGGCCAAGGCGTGGAGGTTCGGGCTCAGGTGGGCGGGATTCTCACGGAGCTGCACTACCGCGAAGGCGAAGCGGTCAAGGCGGGCGACGTGCTCTTTACGATCGACGAGGCGCCCTACCGAGCCCGACTCAATGCGGCCGCCTCGGCGCGCCGCAAAGCCGAGGTGGATCTCTCGCAGGCCGAACGCGAACTGCGCCGTACCGCGGCACTCTTCAAGTCGGGGGCGGCGAGCGCCAAAGAACGCGACGACGCGCTCTCGGCGCGCGATCAGGCGAAGAGCCTTCTCGCCGAAGCCGAGGCGACGGAAAAGGACGCCGCCATCAACCTCGAATGGACGAAAGTGCGGGCGCCCGCTTCGGGCGTCGCCGCGCGCTCCGTTCTCAACCCCGGCGCCCTCGTCACCGCCTCGAGCACGCTTCTGACGACGATCACGCAACTCGACCGCGTTCGCGTGTCCTTCGCACCCTCGGACCGCGACCTCAACGGAGCGAACATCACGCTCAAGAGCCGCGTCGTGCTGCTCAATGCCGACGGAACGGAAACCCCCGTCGCGCTCGACTACGTCGCGCAGGAAATCGACCCCGCGCTCGGCACGCGCCTCATGCGCGTACGGCTACCCGAAACGAGCCGAATTCTGCCGGGAGAATTCGTCCGCTTGCGCCTCATGGTCGACATCGACCGCAACGTCTTCCGCATTCCTCAGAAAGCCGTTTTGCAACTCCCCGACGGCTCTTACGCGGTATACGTTGCCGAAAACGGCAAAGCGGTCCGGCGCGCCGTCACCGTCGGCCTCTGGAGCGGAAGCGACTGGATCGTGCGCACGGGCCTCAAAACGGGCGACCGCGTGATTACGAATCAGCTGCTGAAGCTTCAAGACGGCGCGGCCGTTCGCCTCGCGAACGCCGAAGGCGCCGACGACAAAGTCCGTTCCGAATAAGCCGGAAGGAAAACCGACATGTTGAGTCAGTTCTGCATCCGCCGGCCGATCTTTGCCACGGTCCTCTCGATTCTGATCATACTCGCAGGGCTTCTCGCCCTACGGGTGCTTCCGCTTTCCCAGTACCCAAACATCACGCCCCCGACCGTTCGCATCTCCGCCACGTACGAAGGTGCCGACAGCCGCACGATGGCTCGTACGGTCGCCCAACCGATCGAGGACCAACTCTCGGGAGTCGAAGGGCTTCTCTACTACACGACGAGCATTCGAAGCAACGGCGACATTTCGATTTCCTGCGTCTTCGACGTCGGCACCGACGCCAACGACGCCATGCTCGAAATCAACAACCGCGTTCGCACCGCCGAGCGTCGACTTCCCGACACGGTGCGCGATCAGGGCGTCTCGGTGCGAAAGCGCAACGAAGAAAGCCTCCTCATGATGGCGCTCTGGTCGCCCGACGGCTCGATGCAGGCCACCGACCTCGCCGACTACGCGAACCTCAACATCGTCGACGAATTGAAACGCCTGCCCGGGATCGGCGACGTATCCGTTTTCGGCAACGCACAGTCCGCCATGCGCATCTGGCTCGACCCCGAACGCATGGGGCGTTACGGTATCACCACGGCCGACGTCGAGCGGGCGATCGAAAACCAGAACAAGCAGCGTACGGCGGGCCGCGTCGGTACGATGCCGACCGTCGACGAACAACAGATCTACTACACGATCAACGCTCCGGGGCAGCTCCTCACGCCCGAGCAGTTCGGCAACATCGTGGTAAAGGCTGACGGCGCGAACGGCTTCATCCGCATCCGCGATCTCGCCACAACCGAAATCGGCAAGCGCTCCTACGACTTCCGCGTCGACCTCAACGGCAAACCCGGCGTCAATATCGGTGTCTACCTGCAGACGGGCGCGAACGCCATGGCCGCGGCAAGCGCCGTCAAGGCGAAAATCACGGAAATCGCCTCACACTTTCCCGAAGGCAAAGTCGACTACCTCATCACGGACGACACGACGGTTTTCGTGAGCGCCTCGCTCAACGAGGTCTACAAGACGCTCTTCGAAGCGGGCATCCTCGTTCTGATCGTTGTCTTCCTCTTCCTGCAGAGCTGGCGCGCCACGCTGATCCCGATGCTCGCCGTACCCGTTTCGCTCATCGGGACGATGGCTGGTCTTTGGCTTCTCGACTTTTCACTCAACACGCTCACACTCTTTGCGATGACGCTCTCAATCGGGATCGTGGTCGACGACGCCATCGTGGTGCTTGAGAACATCGAGCGTCTCATGCGTACCGAGGGCCTCTCGCCCTTCAAGGCCGCTCAAAAGGCCATGAAGGAAGTCTCGGGAGCACTTGTTGCGATCGTGCTCGTACTTTCCGCCGTGTTCATTCCCGTCGCCTTCCTCGGTGGGATCGCGGGCGAACTCTACCGCCAATTCGCGGTAACTGTGACCGTATCGGTGGCGATTTCGGGCTTTGTTGCATTGACGCTTACGCCCGCACTCTGCGCGCTCATTCTGAAGCCCGAAGCGGCCGAAAAGCGGCCCGCCGTCTTCCGCGCCTTCAACCGCTTCCTCGCGGCCTTCACGATGCGCTTTTTGCAACTCGTGCGACTCGCGCTTCAACATCGAGTGATCTCCGCCCTGATTCTCGTCATCGTGTCGGCGGCGGGGTGGCAGCTCTTCGTCCGCACCCCTACGTCCTTCATCCCGACGGAAGACCAAGGGCTCGTGCGCATGGCCGTGCAGCTTCCCGAAGGCGCGGCCTTCCCGCGCACCGAAGCCGTGTCGGAAGGCTTTCTCAAGGAGATTCACGCGATCGACGCCGTCCGCTCGGTCGTCACCATGATGGGCTTTGACACAATGTCGAGCGACGTGCGCTCGAACGCGGCCACCTTCATCGTGCAGCTCAAGCCCTGGGAAGAGCGCACCGAGTCCGCCCGCGACGTGCAAACTAAACTCCAACAGCTTGTGCGCTCGAGCCCCGATGCGCGCGGCGTCTCGTCGACCCCCGCCCCGATTCCCGGCCTCGGGAGCACGAACGGCTTCTCGGGCTACGTGCTCGCGCACGGCAACGACGACCCGCTCGTCCTTCAGGAAGTGGTCGATCGCTTTCTCGCCGAACTCGATCGGCGTCCGGAATTGACGGGGCTTCGTAGCTTCCTCACGGCCGACACGCCGCAACTCAAACTCACGCTCGACGAAGATCGCGCGTTTGCGCTCGGCGTCGACGTCGCCGACGTCTACGACACGATCTCCACCATGATGGGGGGCACCTACGTCAACGACTTTACCCGTAACGGCAAAACCTACCGCGTCGTCATGCAGGCCGATGCCCGGTTCCGTCGCACCCCCGAGGACATCGGTCGAGCCTACGTGCGCTCCTCGAGCGGTACCATGATTCCGATTTCGACGCTCGCCGAAATCGAGCGCATTTCGGGGGCCGAATCGATCGGTCGCATGAACGGGTACCTCGCCGCGCAGTTCATGGGCGCAGCCGCGAGCGGCGTCTCCTCGGGCGACGCCATCCGGATCGTTGAAGAAACAGCCGCTCAAGCTCTGCCCGAAGGCTATACGATCGAGTGGACCGGTCAGGCCTACCACGAAAAGCGCATCGGCGCTTCGTCCGCCGCAGCGCTCGGTTTCGGCGTGCTCATGATGTTCCTTATCCTTGCCGCCCTGTACGAGCGCTGGTCATTGCCGATCGCCGTCGTGCTCGCGGTTCCCTATGCGTTCCTCGGCGCCATGACGGCGGTTTGGATTCGCGGTACGCCCAACGACATCTACTTCCAGATCGGACTTCTCGTACTAATCGGCCTTACCGCCAAAAACGCCATTCTGATCGTCGAATTCGCCGCTCAGAAAATGGCTGAAGGTAAAGGACCGTTCGACGCCGCCATTGAGGCCGCGGGTTTGCGATTCCGGCCGATTCTGATGACGTCGCTTGCCTTCGTGCTCGGCGTTGTGCCGCTCCTCCTCGCAACAGGCGCGGGTGCCGCGGCCCGTCACTCGATGGGTACGGGCGTCTTCGGCGGCATGATCGCGGCAACTTTCGTCTCGACAATTTTCGTCCCGGTCTTCTTCACGTGGTTTGCGAGCCGCAAGGCACATCGTAGCTGACGGGTGTTCGTCGAAGCCAAGCTATCGGGTAGGAGGCGCGGGGATGTCTCCGCGCCGTCCTCCCACACCACCCACCGTACGGTTCCGTAGTGGGCGGTTACCTATGGTTATGTAGCAGGGCGCATCCTATAGGCGTCCTGCAAGCATATCCATCCCTTCTGACGGAGGAAGTCGTTGGTGAGCGAGGTGGCGAGCACCCAGCTCCCTGCGATGCGCCAGTACCCCTTGCGGGAATGGCCCCATTCATACGCTTTCCCGTCGGAGATGCCAAGTTTTCGGAGTGCTCTGATCCGCATCGACGGTTTCTTCCATTGCTTCCAGTAGACCATGCGGATGCGGCGTCGCAGCCACCTGTCCGTATCGGCAATGAAAGCCTTCATGCTCGATCTGCCGAAGTAGTTCATCCACCCGACCACAAAACGGCGGAGATCCCGACGGAACACGTTGAGACTCTGCCCGCGACTGCGGGAGGTGAGTTCCTTCAGCCGAGCTTTGCACTTCGCCTGTGACTTCCGGTGAGGACGGTCGAGGATGAGGGACCCGCCCTCCTTGCTCGACTTCTGCCAGAAACCAAACCCGAGAAATTTCAGCTCGGGGTGCGCGACATGGCAGATCTTCGTCTTCTCGACGTTGATTCGCAGGAGGAGCGTCCCTTCGATGAAGGGACGGATGCGCTCGAGCGTGCGCTCGGCGGCTTTCCTGCTTCGGCACAGAACCATGAGGTCGTCCGCGTAGCGGACGTACTTATGCCCTCGCGCCTCAAGCTCCATATCGAGCTCGTGGAGCAGGATGTTCGCCAGAACGGGGCTGACGGGGCCGCCCTGAGGCGTCCCGATCTCCCGCTTTTCAATCACTCCGTTTTCGGATACGGGGGCCCGAAGCATCTTGTGCACGAGTTTGATGACACGTCGGTCCTTGACGCGCTTCGACAGAACCTGAAGAAGTTTGCCGTGGCTGACAGTATCAAAGAACTGAGCAAGGTCGATGTCCACTACCCATACGTATCCGTCATTGGCATACGCCAATGCTTGGTCAATGGCCGACGAACAGCTCCGCTTCGGACGGAACCCGTGGCTTCCGTCGCGAAATACGGTCTCGTATTCCGCGCTCAACACCCGAGCCACCGCCTGTTGCACGAACCTGTCAACCACGGTAGGAATTCCGAGAGGTCTCTTCTTTCCGTTCTCCTTTGGAATGTATACGCGACGAACGGCGGACGGTTGATACCGCCCCGCTTTGATGTCCTCGATCAGGTCGGCGCCGTTCGACTTCAGGTGGTCGAACAATTCCTCGACCTCCATGCCGTCGATACCGGCATTGCCCTTGTTCGCAACGACGGCCTTGAAGGCGTGATTCAGATTGTCACGAGCAAGTATGGTTTCCAAATCGATCATCTCGTTCATCCATGCCCGGTGATGTTGCTCCCGTGCTCTCCTCAGATCCTTCATCGCGCCTGCCGTATCCTCTCGATTCCGTCGATACTTTTCGGGGCGGC
>OGLJ01001058.1_pt1 | contig 25537 bp, 10 predicted proteins | sample 1572801 | NCBI WGS metagenome assembly OGLJ01 (sample SAMEA2581877, study PRJEB24529) | metagenome | biome: Human gut stool | place: China | collected 2011
CCGCCATAACAGCGATTTCGATTTGTGTTCTTTCTTTTTCATTAAACTACTTTTTAAAATTAGACTTAAATTAACAAGGGATTTCACCTAGGATTCTTTTTGAGTTGTTCATAATAGATTGTTTTACATAATATCAATACATCATTTTTAAAGTTATACATTGTTGTTTTCCATATCGCAAACAAACAACAATTTTCCCAAACGAGATTTAAAGATTGTATCAAATACTATCAATTATATCTCAAAGTGTTATAGACTGTAAACGGTAAAATTGAATAATATCCTATTATACAACGCATTACCAAGCACTACGATTTTACAACACCAAATTACAAGCTAATTCCGGCTTATTTAGTCAGTATTCGCAAATCCATATTCTTATGACGAGCCATCAGTTGTGCTATATAAAGTGAACGGGGGAAGACATTCTTTTCATTCTGTCCTTCCCAAACACCATCCGGACGATCGATAAAAACTCCCGGATATTTTTCACCCTTCATACCAAAGTTATAATTATATCCTGATGTCCAAGGACTCTGTACAGCAGCACGTTTCACACGACAGTTCCAAAGCACCTGAGTTACTCCGGCCCAGCCATGTCCACTTCCCATTTTACCACGATCCTGCACATTGATTTCTCCATCAGTAATCACATTATCATAAAGGGTTCCAACTGCCCAGCGATGATGAGGACCTATATCTGCATAAGTTTGCGAAGCCGTACAATTATAAAATACATTAGGGCCACATACACGTGCACCCGTCACATAGTCATGACGCCCCTCTGTACTCTGACAGTTCATAAACAAATTTTGCTGTCCCCAATTGTTAAAAGAATATCGCAGTCCACCGGTTATCAGAGATTTTGTTTCCAGGCAACGGCAATCCGTCACAGTTACATTCTTCGCATTGCGTTCACAACTTACCGCTGAATACCCGAAATAGCGACAAGTCAGATTACGCGCCCAGCAGTTTTCCACTTTATCGAACTGAACGCCAATCCAACCATGCTCGTTATCCTCATAATGTTCAAATTCAGATTCCAAACACATATTAGTCACTCCGACTTCACTGATACGACCGTCAAATGTATACTTAAATACTTCACCACCGCCATATTTTTCTTCCATCTGCATTACTACCGGATTATCAATATAAATACGGTTACCTTCTACTTTTACAATTTCACGTTCGAAAGAAAGGTTATATTCCCGTGCAGTCCATTGGCGGGTTCCCTGGCGTTCAACGATTTGATCCATCTTAATATCATGTATCCAATTCTCTGTTCCCGGACGATAAACAATGATACGATCACCCACTTTAAAATTTGCAGCAGAAGAAACCTGGAAGGTGTGTGTTCCCACTGGTACAAAAGCATCCGTAATCTTCACCCTTGTTCCGGATACTTCCTCCATTCTACCATTACCAGATACTTCTATCAATGAAAAACGCTGCTTACCGATGGCCAATAGACGGGTTTCATTCACATTATCTCCTTCTCCGGTCAAAATAACTCCACTTGCATTTATATGAATCGTTCCATGAACATGATATACTCCCCGTTTTAGCAGAACCGTTCCACGGTGTCCATCTTTATCCGGTTGCATACGAGACACTTCATCTATTGCATCCTGAATTCTCTGACGACTATCCCCTTTTTCCACAGGATATACAGTTTTTGTTACCGGATACTCAGGGATTGATTTATCACCATGGTGATAACCAACCCGACTAAAATCCGGTATTGTATTTCCCTGTTTATCGGGATAATAAGCTAACTCCCCTTTCGGAGTAATTTTCACATAGCTGGATTGCCAGCCCGGAGGTAATTTGGTCTGGGCAGATACACTCACACAAAGTATTATCGCCAATATACCTCCCACAAGTTTCTTTACACGATTCATTCTATTCTCAATTATTAGTTTGTATATAAATTCAGTTCAACCTTCTCACCCGCCACAGTCGGTATCTGCAGATATTCTCCATAAAGTATGTCCGATTTTCCATTTTCCCGGATAACTTGCACAGGGTGTCCTTTCCATGGGTTCTCTATTTTACAGACACGTCCTTTCTCACTAACCAGAGTTACTCCCTGAATTAGTCCTTCTTTCAAAGTAGAAGTAACCAAAAACGCACCATAAGCTCTCAGATTTTCAAAAGATGCATCCTTCTTATGATTCCAATTTGGGAAAACACGAATAACACCCTCATAACTTTGTAGCAGCATCTCATTAATAGTAAGAGGAACAGCGGCTAAAGTTTCGATACCTCCCCCACCTTGCACAATCCAGGAATTGGGATATACATCCATCTCAATCCGTTTCTTCAAATAAGATAGAATCTTATCCGAGGGATACCCCACACGTACAGCTCCGGGATAACAGGTTTCAATTCCATTATTAGATGTATTTCCCCAATCATTCGGGTCACGTTGCTTTTCCGACCAATGTGCCACATCTTCCAGCAAGATAGTATTGAAAGCCGCATCTGTCATGGGCCCCACAACACCAGCAGGGAGAATCAAACCATGAATAGAGACCCTGTTCAGCCCCGATGGACGTATTTCTTTATCCTGAGGTCCCTTCTCCATATTCTTCAAACTTTGACGTCCGTCTTCTGCAATTCCCAATGGGTATTCACTCAGTTTCTCCAAAATATCCTGCCAACGGGATTGCCGTATCTTATCAATGGAAAGGAAATCACTCATATCCATCACACCCTGAAACAGCATACGAACCAAACCCAACGAAAGAGTTGAATTAAAATCACCTAACCGATTACGCCAGACACCTCCATTACGTTTATTGGGCATCACCTCATTGAAATGATCCATACGAATGACATAACGTCCATTCTCTAAAGAGAGATAATCTTCCCAAAAATCCGCACAGGCCAGAAGATACGGATATACTTTACGGGCATACGACTCATCATACGTACTGTAATATCGCATCAGCATATTTCCAACACTAAACACTGCATTGATTTTCTGTCCCAGAAACTTATAACCACCATCAATTGTATTTTCACGGGTCGAATACTTTTCCTGCATTTCTTCAGGAGTTAACGGCCACATAGCTGTACATAAACCTTTAGGACCGATGCCCACCGGATAATAGATACCTTTGCAATTCAGCAATTCCTGCGCATGCTTCCGTCCAGCCTCCATATAATCTAACAGAGGCTGATCAAAATTATCCGTCAGACTAATATGATTGGAAGAAAATGACGCCCAGTAAGGTGCCTGATAATTATAATTCAGATGATAATCACCTCCCCATGCCGCTTCGTCACGCGTAACAAATGGTCCCCAAATACCTGGCGCAAACTTACCCTCACGGGAAGAACAAGCAAACAAATATTGCGACTGATAGTAATACTTTTCAAAATAACTATCACCTATATTAATATGAGACTGTTTCCAAAAATGATTCCACCAGGAATGATGTTCTTTCCGTAATTGCTCAACACCCGCTTCCGTTACTTTCTCTGCTTCTGTTATTGCTTTGTTTTTCCAATCCGGTGTATCATGATTCGTATAAACAGATATAACCAATTGTACTTTCTTACCTGGAATCAAGGAGAACTCATCAGAATTTGAGTTTAAAGCCAATGCCACATGAGTAGGCCAACGCAGCAATTCCGTATTTTCAAATGAACGACTTACCCACATTACTTTATCTTTGCCTCCCGCAGTAGTCGAAGTATTACCTTCCGCAGCCCATAAACGCAAATGGGCAGTAACGGCTTTGTCCGATTGTAATTCTATGATAATCTTATTATCCGTTGCAGCAACCCATGCAGACAAATTCAACTGACAATGAGGAGTTGTGAATTTAGTTCTGATTTCAGCAGATCCAGGCAATTGTTCCGCATAGTAAGTAGCTCCTTGCAGTTCTTTTATCTCAATATCCAGTCCGCCCGGAAGCGCAATACCGCCCGGATAAACAGGATAAGCCCTCCAAAAATCATTTTTACCAATATAAAAACAGAGTTTATCAGGAGTACCTCCCATTGTGATACCGATATCTCCATTACCGGCTAAAGGAGCATCCGGAGTTTTGGTAGTGGGAACATGCTGTGGGGATGAAGTAAAGACAGCTTTATAGTCATCAATGGCAAACTGAGCTTTCACCCCAATAGTGCTCAGCAATGCTACGCCCAAAATAAAAGCCTTGTGTGTATTCATAGTCTATAATCATTTATCTAAAACAAAAATAGACGTATCTTACCAACAAGGCTTGCAATATTATTTCAATCGTTTGGAGAAATGGCTCAAAATGCGTTTTTTAACGCATTAACCCACTATAGAAGTTGTTTTCCCTTTCTCTTTTCCTTCGGGAAGAGAAAGACGCACCTTTTTATGATTCAACTCAAGTTCTGCAACATTTCTCTGTTGGGTCGGATCGGCATAGTTTATTACGTACCGACCGGATTCATTTTTCCGTATCATATAGATTCCGGGAATTTGAACATTCAATATCAAATCCGTACTTACAGTTAATTGTACCGGCTGATAAGCGGCCACCCAACAAGTAGTATTTCCTTCACTATAGACAGCTTGAACAGTAGCATCATTACGGAGTATTTGTATATCTGATAAATTAAAAGCAGCCACATTTTCCTTGTCCATTCCGGGTAGTATCAAATATTGATATGTACCTTGTTTAGGTGCAACACCATGCGTCAAATAGATGGCAGTCACCTCTCCATGTGTTTCTTCCGGGTGATACATTTGCATCACATCATACCATGATCCCGTACGTTCTGCTGTTTCAGCTACAACTTCATGAGTATTGCCCCATACAATATATCCTGTATTATTATGAAAATAGCGTTGCTCCTTTCCCTTAGCAGATTGCTTTGTATTCACAACATTCCATCGTGTATTTTCCCAGGAAAGCAGTTCCCCATTTTTATGGCATTGCTCTATAGAAGTGGTAACAACAAGATTACTATCTGCTTGTATACCAGCTCCCAAACAAAGAATAAAGTCATCCGTACAAACCCATGCCTTATGAGCCTTCACTCCGGCACGATCCAACTCCATAACAGTCATACCTTGTTTTTCATCCGAAACAGCTCCTACAAAAGTTCCTTTATTACGAGGCTGATAACTTTTAATCAAGGGCATAGGTGCATTATCTTCAAAAGCTGTTACTCCCGGTAACTTCCGCCAGTCCCAAAGAGGAAAAATATCCAGATACTCCTTACCATCTTTATAAATATAAGTAGCTCCATCTGCCATATAATACCCTTTCATATTATCGCCATTCATCATTTCCGTACCGATAATACGGTCAGAAGCCATTTTTATAGACGCCATCCAGGATGGACGGCGATGAATTGTATAATCCGACTGCCAGAAATGCTTATGTCCTGTAAGTACATTCACCGCAGGTGCAGGATAATTATCACGAAGCAGAGCTGTTGCCACAGCCACGCACTCATCTGATTCACCTCCACCTAACTCCGAGGCTGCAAATGCAAGACTCAGTGCTTTATGTACGGGAGCATGATGAAACAGTTGACGTCCCAAAGCATTCACATCCATCATTCCTTTCCAGATAACCCAACGATATCCCTTATCAATCAGTGTACTCAGAATACTCAACTGTTTATCATCAAATGCTAACGACGTCCCTGAAAATAACCCAGAGAAGAAACTCATTCCGGATACGAACGAAAGCCCATAATTACCAAACTGCTGCTGAGCACCATGCTGGTGAAAGCACCAATCGTCTTTTATACCTTCTGCTCCACCCGTGACTATTTCAGATGCAATGGTATCACGCGCCATCTTTACCAACTCATAATCATTCTGCAATAATGCACGCATCATCACATTTCCGGCAAGCCATACCTTATTCTGTCCGGTCATCCCAAACTTTGCATTCTCCATTACAGTTATAGCGTTCTGTTTCTCCACAGGGGTCAATTGCTTCTCAAACAAGATAAAAACCGTACCCAGTGTTTTAGGAATACCTATTTGATTATACCACCAGTTCAAACATACAGGTTTAGCAGTAAACCAATAATTCAAAGCTTTATGAATAACCGCTTCCACCTCCGAAGAACGATAGTAGGAAGTCTGATCAGAGTTATAGAGCTTTACCAGCTCCAGAATACGTTCCGCATGAATTTTAGGTTCCCAGCCAGAACGCTTTTTGTCATCGTAATTAATATCCGGCCATGTTCCGGCTTCCGTGAAAGAAGACAGATAAGTTTCTACTTTCTTTAAATCAAAAGGATAGCGCTGATGCAACTCTACCACAACCTGATCCGAAATCTCAGTTTCCGGTTGAATAGACGAAAGGATGGACAGTAAGCCAAACGGATCTTTACCGGAAGGAACCAACATTCGGGCATAATTTTGCTTGATACGCACCAACTCATCCACACCACTTGCCTGTACAGTAACAGATACAAGTAATACACTAATTATAATCAGATTACGCAAAAGTCTCATTCCTGTTTATTTTTTCAGTTGTTCTGTTTCCATTATAACAGCCGCCCACAATATACCGGCAACAGCCTCTTTGGCATTCAATATTTTGGGAACAGTAACATATTCTACAAAATTCTTTTTAATCACAACTCCATCACATGCTCCTATCACATCCAGTAAGCCTCTGTCATTCACCTGTATAAAAGGAAAGAGACTTTGATATCCCCTATATGCAACCGGAGTATATTCCTTTGCTTTTAAGAGCCCTAACTCTACACCACGCTGAATAGAGTATACAAACATAGCAGTTCCGGATGGATCTACAAAATTTAAAGGATTATCTCCTTTATCCACAACCATAAACCAACCGCCGGTCTTCTTATCCTGCACTTCTTTCAGCCCTTTACACATTTTCAAATAAATATCAAGGACCTGCTGATAATTCGGATGTGTTGTTGGTAGTAAAGCCAGTAGTTCAGGTACCACCAAAGTGTACCACCCCATGCCTTCACTCCATACCTCCGGTGACAGTCCAGTAGTTTTATCCGCCCACACAGCCTTTTCAGGTTCTGTAGTCCATGCATGAAGGATAAGTCCATCCGGGCGTTGCAAATGACGGGCAGCAGTAATAATATTCCTACATGCCACATCATAGCAATAATCAGCTTCCCCCACATATTGTGCACAACGTATAAGGAACATCTGCATCATAAAAACACCATCTATCCACATATTAGGACTCCGGTTTCCGTGCCAGAACTGTCCATCGGAACTGGGATACTGATCCACAGCTTTCAATATTTGCAAGGCAGCTTTCTTGTATTTCTCATCACCCGTACGCCCGTATAATGTACAAAAGACCGAACCTGTCATAAAATTATCGAGATTCGTTAATCCGCCTCCTTTGTAATTACCCGCTTCATCGATGAAATGATCCATATATTTCTTTATATATTCCAGATACCTGCTATCACCTGTTAATTGTCCCAAACGGTCCATAGCCTCAAACATGTATCCCTGCACATATGTATAATCTTTCCAGTAAGCCATCCGATAATCCGGATATCTCGTCATCACTGTTTCCGACAAAGGTATAGCTAAATACTCCGGAGTTACTCCGGGTGTATATCCCAGTTTAGCTTCCGGCACTCCCTGGGAAGTAGTTCGCCGATAGCGGGTAGTAGTCTCCTGAGTAACCAGCATAGTAACCTCTCCTTCCACTACCGTACCGGCTGTATGTTGAGTTACTACCCGATTTTGAGCCATAGAAGAATGACTTGTACCGACTGCACATACAATACAAACTCCTACTATTATTTTCCGTGTTATTATCATAGCATCATTATTAATGATTAAATCCAAATCAACGGGTTACGTACAGGCAGATTACGCACCACTTCGTCGGTTACAGGGAAATGTTCTAACTTCTCCCACGTTAACTGCCAGTTTTTATTATGAGTCTGTAGCGCACCGAATATCAGGAAAGGATGCGCTACCGGCCATTCATCCCAATACATTACATCTTTCGTATAAATCCAGCTTTCTTTATCAACGACATAAGGGTAGATAAAATTAATACCCTTCTCCATATTCTTACCTCCCTCTGCCGTATAAGTCCATAAATTATCATTCTTATCCGAAAGCGTCTGGCATATTGTTGCCATGGCATCCAGATTAAATAAAGAATAACCATAAGGTTTCGTACGTGCTGTCTCCAATGGAAAACTACCGTCTTCTGCCATCTGCTTAGGTAAAAGTACTTCTTTATAACGCCGCTTACAAAAATCCATCATATCCTTATCACCGGCATAACGGGCAAATACAGCAGCCTGCATCACCCAGCAAGTTCCATGATTATTCTTAGCATTCATCTCGTCTATGCCATACTGATGCGTGAACATCCATTTCAAATAATCAGCAAACCACTGTTTAGTAGACTTTATATCATCCTTAGACAATACTCCAAGCTTTTCTAACTGCCATAACGATTGGGCTACTTCCATAAGATGTACCGTATCAATGATGCCAATACCACGTCCTGTAGTAATTCCCTTAATAGCTTGCGCATACTGCAAGTTAGGATTCATTTTCGTAGACTCATTCACAAACCAGGCACGCACATGCGCCAGTATCGCATCTACATATTCTTTATCCTGAGTCAACAAATAAGCAGAGGTCAGATTACCTACGATTGAACTAAAACGTATCATAGCATGACGATGAGCTACAAAATTATCCGGATTGGTCTCACCATCCCGACGCACATAAGGTCCGTCAGGGTTCAAAGTATCCGGCCACCAATAATCACCCTCCGAATAAAAATCATGTATATCCCCTGCACTGCGTTCCGCTATAAAGGCGGTAACCGTTACCGGTTCCTCCTTTATATTCATAGCGGCACGTTCCAGTATACCCTGCTTTAAAACGCACTTCACAAAATCTTTACCGTCTTTATCCGATGTACACGAAATAGCCAGAAAAGAACAGATCCCTAAAAATAACATACCTACCTTTTTCATAATCTTACTGCACCGTTATAAATGATGTTTGGACTTTATCAGCTTTTACAGCTACACAGGAAGTACCGCCTTGCGTACGAACCCGTATTTGTGCCCGCCCGTTACGTGCCTGTACTTTGCGGGAACCGGTTGCTGTGCCCTGATTCTGTATCAGTTCTCCGTCACCGGCAATATCGAAAGAAACAAAAACTCTGGAATCAAGACACCTGATACCATTACTATCTACCAGCTGGGCTTCAACTTCAACAATTCCATCTTCTTTAGGAGTAGAAGTTACCCGGAATGCATGTTCTTTCCCCCACTTCTCGGTCTGATATTCAAAGCTCAATTCATCAGCAAGAGTTTCTTTTCCAGCAGCCACAGCACGCAATGTATTCTGCCCCTTAGCAAGCTTCACATTCCAACGCAAACCCGCTGCGGGAAAATCCTGACTATTACGCTTGCGTATCCCCTGGCTTTGTCCGTTCACAAACAGTTCCACCGATGGACAGTTAGAGTAAACCAAGACCTCTTTTTCTTCATCGGCATCTCCCCATCTCACAGGCCAACCATGCCCATAGATATGAACCATAGGCTTTTCTGTCCAATAAGATTGGAATACGTAATAACTTTCCTTTTTCGTAAAGTCACGTTCCACCACTCCTTTCTGATTCATATATGGCACCGGATTATCCGGACGCACCGGTGTGGAAAAGTCCTTAAACGGCCAATAAGCAGCACCGGTCAGCCAAGGCATATTCTCCTGCTCCTTCAAATGCCAATCTATCAGCTTAACGATATAACTTTCCGACCAGTCTCCTTTCTTCAACACCAGAGCCGAACCGTTCAGAGCTGCATCGCCATCACTTTCACCTTCTTTTCGTATAGGAGCAGTAGCCTCCGCATGACGTCCGGCATGGCTATCACCACCCCACTCTACATGCAGAAAATGTTTCACCTTCTCCATTTCTTCTTTGGACATCTGCTGATAATCTGTATAAACCCCACGATACCAACCGGCCCAGATAGAAGGAGAATATACATCTACAATATCGCTACAGAATGCACAACGGCGAATTGCCGTCTTGCGTTCGGCATCAAGATGATGTGCCAGTGTATTCAACTCACTCATCAGGCTCCGTATCTCGCGTTGTTCAAATTCTGGGAAGTCATTCGGCCAGTCATTCTCATTACCCAATCCCCAGATTATCACTGAAGGGTGATTATAGTGCTGAGTTATCATATTCGTCAACATACGTTTCGCTTGTCCGCGATAAGTTTCATTCCCCACACCACCACGGCACCAGGGAATTTCTTCCCAAACCAGAATGCCCAGTTCATCACAAAGATTCAAAATGATTTCAGATTGCTGATAATGTCCCAGACGGATGAAATTCACCCCCATCTCTTTCATCATTTTCATTTCCTGTATCATCTGCTCCTCGGTCATGGCGGCAGCTACTCCTGCATGATCCTCGTGCCGATGTGTTCCCCGCAATAAGAGACGCTTTCCATTCAGCATGAAAGGCCCCTTATCTATAAATTCAAAAGAACGGAAACCGAAACGTTCACTCGCTGTCATTTTCTGTCCATTGGCAGTTACAGTAACCTCGCAAGTATATAATACCGGATGATCTACATCCCAAAGTTGTGGTTTATCAATCTGAATATCCAGCATATCCAAATCTCCCAACGGAGTTATTTTATCCAGTATGCGGGTAGATACCACTTCACCTTTAGCATTCTTCACAGTAACTTCCACCAGTGCTTCACGCACATCTGCAGGATTATAGAATGTACCGGATACCTTTAACTTGCCTTTTTTCAATTTAGCGTCCAATGCCGGTTCTATCCGGAGAGAAGCCACGGAGACTTCCGGAAGATACACCAGATTCAGATAACGGTAAATGCCGCCATACAAATTGAAGTCCGATAAATCCGAAGGTATCATTTCAGCATCCCGGGTATTATCACAACGAATACTCAATGGAATTTCACCTCCAAAACGTTCAGCCTCTTTGCTTGCCAGAAAAGCTCGCACGGCATCTGTTATATCTACATTCCAACTATCATATCCACCGACATGACTACCCACTTTGGTCATATAAACATATACATCCGTCTTCTGTCCCGCTCCTTCGAATTCCAATACCATCCGTCCGTCAGGATATGGATTATCCAACTTCAAGCGTGTTTTATACCACCCCGGTCCCTGATAGTAATTCAAATCCGGATCGACAGCATCCTCCGCATTAAAGCAGTGGGGTAACGTAACTTTTGTCCATATAGGTTGTTCCTCCGGCTGGCCTTTCTTTATAGGGCGTACCAGTTCCCAGATATTGCCCACATCCTGACGGAGAAACTCCCAGTTATCCGTTAACCGGATCTTATTGCCCGTCACAGGTACCTTCGCAAAGGTACCTGCAACAAAGCAAATCATCACTAACAATGCAATTATACGTCTCATACCTATTGATTCTCCACGTTTACAGAATAGCCGTACCTTCTTTCTCTAATTTAGCTTTCTTGAGCAAAGCTTCCAGGAAGTAATAGTCTGCATAAACCAAAGGCACGTCTCTCTCAAAGTTGTGCGCACCTGTGCTGTGCAAAAGTAAGAATCCACGGTCACCATCTAATTGCGCACGATAGTTCTTGCTTAAGCTCTCAACAATCGTATCCGCCCATTTCTTGTATAATGCTGCTTTCTCCGGATTGTACATGGACAATTCGTACATGGCACAAGCCATCACTGCGGCAGCAGAAGCATCTCTCGGTTCGTTCGGAATACCCGGAGCATCAAAGTCCCAATATGCAACCATATCTTCCGGCATGGTAGGATTGGTAAAGATGTAATTGGCTATATTCTCAGCTTGCGACAAGAATTCCGGAAGTTTCGTTTCGCGATAACACATGGTATAGCCATACAAGCCCCATGCCTGACCTCTTGACCAGGCTGATTCGTGATTGTATCCCTGATGCGTATGCTTATGAAGCACGTCTCCGGTGATTGTATCATAATCTATTACATGATAAGAGCTATAATTATCGCGGAAATGATTTTTCATTGTAGTGCGTGCATGTGTATTTGCAATGTTATAATACACAGAGTCACCCGTTTCCTTAAATGCCCAGTACAGCAATTCAAGATTCATCATATTATCGATAATAACCGGACATTGCCACTTGTCGCGGCTGTGATCCCAAGAACGGATACAACCAATTGTTGGCTTATAGCGGGTAATCAATGTGGCTGCAGATTCCAACAGGATATTTTTGTAGTTTGCATCATTGGTCAGGCGATAACCGTTACCAAAACTACAATACATTTTGAATCCCATGTCATGCGTTCCGCCATTCGTTTTCTGGTCTTCTATGTTAGCGGTAAATGCCTGTGCCTGCTTCTTCCAAAAATCATCTTGTGTATACTCATACATATACCACAATTCACCGGGAAAGAAACCACTGGTCCAGTCTCTTGATGCTACCAGACGCAAGGCACCGTTATCTTCTATCGTGCGGGGAGAAACCGGCTTCCTTTTCAGCTGTTCCTCCGGCATGCTTGCTTTTGCAGAGTCTATTTGTGTAAATGCATACTTCAACTGCTGTCCGGCAAAATCAAAACTGTCTTTTACGACATCCGTTTCTTTTGTCGCTTGGCTGCATGCTCCACATACGACCAATAATGATACTAATCCTGTTTTAAATTTCATAATAGTTATTCTTACTAATGTTGATATTGATTTAAAGATTAAATTCTCCATAAAAAGATTGCGCTAAGATAGGCGATTTATCTTAGCGCAACTTTCAATATTGTCTTATTCATTTGAGATTCTATTCCAAACGATATGTAAAACAGGAGCTATTTGGGAGTTTCTCCCTTATCATTATGCCTTTGTACCCACTCTGAAGGTGAATAGCCATAAAATGACTTAAAGCAGTTGGTGAAATAAGCATGACTATTGAAGCCTGTGTAGACCGATATTTCAGAAACCGTATAACTGGATTCCAACAAGAGTTTGGCTGCTATCTCCAAACGTTTATTACGTATCAACTCTGTTGGAGAAAGCTCCGTTACCGCTTTCAGTTTCCGGTACAGGTTGGCACGGCTCAGCCCTAACTCCTGGCTCAACAAGTCTACCCCAAGCTCCGGATTAGAGATATTCTTCTCTATAATCTCAAAGAAACTCTGCGTGAACCGATCATCCCCCGAAACAATCTCGATACCCATCGCTTCCGGAGAGAACTTCTTTCCATATAGTTTCTTCAGTTTCTCACGGGATTCCAGCAAACTGTTGATACGGCAAATCAGCACATCCATGCTGAAAGGTTTCACGATATAGTCATCAGCGCCCACCGAAAAGCCTTCCTTGATATGAACCACCATGGACTTGGCCGTCATCAGTACTACCGGAATATGCCCAAGCTGTAAATCCTGCTTCACACGTGAACACAGTTCCAGCCCGTCCATCTGCGGCATCATAATATCACTCAGTATCAAATCCGGATATTTCTCCAGACTCAGTTCCAGTGCATCCTTACCATTGTTTACATCCAGCACATAGAAATAAGGATCCAGACATTCTTTGACGTAAGCTCTTACTTCATCATTATCTTCCGCCAGAAGTACAGTCCACTTCTTCTCTATCTCAAAGTGCATTTCCTTGGCTGACGGGATAACGTCCTCCACTACCTGCTCTTCATCATCCTCCACCAATTGCTCCTTGCCGTAGACAGAATTGCTGATCGGAATATAAACTTTGAAGATCGTACCCGTAGGCTGATTATGGGATACGGAAATAGTGCCTTTATGCAGAAGCACGATTGAGCGTGTCAGACTCAGACCGATACCCGTACCCACATTCTCTTTATTGTCATCTTCACCCTGATAAAAAGGTGCAAATATATTCTTCATATCTTCCTCCGTAATACCCTTCCCGGAATCGGTAACCGAGAGACAGGCAAACCGGGTATCGGCAGGCATCTTATTCAATTCTGCCTGCTGTTCCGGCGGAAGTTCGGCAAAGGTACACCGGGACAATGAGAACACAACTTTACCATTATTCGGAGTAAACTTCATCGCATTGGACAAGAGATTAAAGACCACCTTTTCCACGATAGACTTATCAAACCATGCCGACATTCTCTCTTCACTCTTCTCAAAAGTAAATTCTATGGATTTCTTTGCTGCAAGATGGTTAAAGGCATAGTAAATCTCTTGCAGGAACAGATTCATATCCGTTTTGGCAATATGCAATTTCAATTTACCCTCCTGGTTCTTGCGCAGATCCATCAACTGATTCACGAGCAGCAATAGGCGTTGAGCATTACTGAATATCAGGCTCAGCTTATTCTTCACACTGGAAGAGAATTCCGGCATAGACACCAGATCCTGTAAAGGTGCAATAATCAATGTAAGCGGAGTGCGGAGTTCATGGGAGAAATTGGTAAACATACGTATCTTCGCCTGATGGAACTCTTCCAATTGCAGTTTCTCTTTCTGTTTGAATTGCAATTCACGCTCCAACTTTTGCTTCTTCGATATATAATACATGATGAGTGTCATTATAAAGACAAAAGCAATGGCATAAAACAAGTAAGCATACCAGGTTTTCCACAAGGGTGGATGCACAATGATGCGTATCTTACGTGTCTGTTGACTCCATACTCCATCATTATTAGAAGCCTTCACTTCAAATACATAGGTTCCCGGACTTAAGTTCGTATAGTAGGCTTCCCGACGATTGCCAATATAATTCCAATCTTTATCATAACCTTTCAGGAAAGTGGCATACTGATTCTGCCGGGCAAAAACAAAGTTCAGTGCACAGTAACCGATAGAGATATTATTCTGATTATAACTCAACTCTATTTCTTCCATACCATCCAGCACGGTGTCCAATATTCTGGTTTCATCTTCCGGTTCAATCACTTGGTTATTCACTACCAACTTCGTGAATACCAATGGCGGTACAAAAGAATTTAATTGCAACTCTTGCGGACTAAAAGTCACAAAACCATTGTTACCGCTAAAGCAGATTCCACCATTGGGCAGTAACAAACCACTATGGGGAGTAAACTCATAGACTCCGATGCCATTCAGAGAATTGTAATTGGTAAACTCCTCTGTCTTCAGATTATATTTTGAGATGCCATTGCTCGCACTGATCCATAGGTTATTGTCGCTATCTTCCACAATGGAGCAAATATCATTCTCTATCAATCCCTGTTCCTTCGTTACGGTCTTTACTATTCCTTTTTCTTCCTCGTACAAAGCAATACCGCCGCCGAACGTACCAATCCAGATACGACCGGAACTATCACGCACAATACCCGTCACATAATTACTAAGCAACCGATGAGGCTCTTTCTCATCCGTATCATAGTAAACCACCTCTTCCCTATTTACATCGTACTTTATCAGACCATCATTACGGCTACCAATCAACATTACCCCATCACGCAACTTCAGTATGCAGCGCGAACTGGCAAACAGACAACTGTCCTTTCCGCCATTAATAGGAAAGTGTTTCTGAAGTTCCTTTTTATCCGACAAGCGCATCACTCCCATACGTGAATCGGAAGTTATAATCCACAGACTATCATCCTTATCACGAAGCATGGAGTAAATGGACATTTCCCCCGGCAGCTGATAATAGAACGTATATTTCTTAGTACGGGTATTGAATTGATAGATAGATCCCTTATTCGTTCCGCACCAAAGTATATCATCTTCCAACAGAAGCCCTTTTATAATATTCTGACTGTACTGCAACTTTGAAGCTTTATCTATCGGATAATATGCATATTGCCTGTTTTCCAGATTATAATCGAGCAGCCCCCTGCCCTCCGTTGCCATATATAAAGAACCGCCGGGAGTGGAAACCATACAACCGTATATCCCAAACAATGCATCAAACACCGTAGCAGGATCATGGAAATCAAAGCGGTTGTTAAAGCGGCTGGAGAAACTCACTCCGCCGGCATACGTCCCCACCCATACCGTCTGACTCCTGTCTACAAACAATGAATAAATGGAAAAGTGACTCAGATTCCCCTTTTCAAGGGAAGCATCCGTATGTTTCCAGAAAGAATTGGTAGAGAGATCGATAGTATATAGCCCGTCGAACGTACCGATAAGCAGCATTCCGCGCAACTCTGATATGGCTCTGACGCTATTGCTCGTTAGAATACTGTTGCCTTTATGATAGGTCACCATTTCCTCTTTCTCAAAGTTTATGCGATACAATCCGCTCAGTCCGCTTCCCACCCATAACGTTCCGTTAGAATCTTCATAGATAGTAGAGATACTATTGCCAAGCAGATGAAGTCCCGGTGTCCGGGTGGTCAGCTGCCGTTGCACTTTCATGTTCATATCGCAGACAAACAGGCCTTTCGTAGAAGTACCTATCAGAATCTGATGCTGCTTCGTTTCGTAGACTACAGAGATGAATTCATCTTTGATCTTCCCGTTCAGGTCTATACGCTGAAATACATCCATTGCAGGCACATACAGGTACAGCCCCTTGGTAGTTCCTATCCAAAGGCGATTACGGGAGTCTACCGTCAGACAGCGTACTTCACTTTTGGCAAAAGCGCCGTATCGTTCGTCAACAAACGGTTTGATGCGGTTGGTTTTCAAGTCGAGTTTATTCAATCCGCGTGCCGTACCAATCCACAAATTGCGGTCGTTATCTTCGGCTAAACTCCAGATATGATTATCGCTCAGGCTCAGAGAGTCTTTCGGATCATGTTTATAGATCACGAACTCACTGCCATCATAACGATTCAATCCGTTGCGCGTACCAAACCAGATGAAACCTTTGGTATCCTGGAATATTTTAAGCACAGAGATCTGAGACAAACCATCTTTCAGATTCAGGTTTGAGAAATAGAAGTTCTCATTATTCTGCGCAGTTACTTCCAGGGTTGCTAACAAGGTTATCAGCAAAAGAATATGTTTTCTCATAGGTCAAAAAAAATGTGATAGGCTTATTTCGTCAACAACTCCGTAGCGCACCATAGCAATGGAGCATGAGCGTGCAGGTCACCGGTGATTTGCTTGCGGTTCATGTAATGGTTCTTGTCATTCTTGATATTGGTTCCCTCGCATACGTTTGTTACTTCGTCTTCATCATTGATATATGAAACCAATGCCAACCATCCTTTTGTGGAGGCAGGAGCATAGGTTTTCTTATCGAGCCAACCGTGTTTCACACCCACCAGCATGGCATAGGTGAACATTGCCGTGCCGGAAGTCTCTTTATACGAAGCGGGTTCATCAATCAACTGGTGCCACATGCCATCGGGATCCTGATTTTCGAGTAAGGTAGCCATCATCTTTTTATAGGCTTCCATAATAACCGGACGGTTCGGATTATCCTTCGGAAGTACGGAAAGCAAACGGGACATTCCGGCAGCCATCCAGCCATTGCCACGTGCCCAGAAGAAAGGTGCTGTGGGGGCGTGATAGAAAAGACCGTTCGGTCGTTGTATCTTCTCCAGATACATCGCCATTTCAGCAGCGGCGCGGTCTATATACTTCCGGTCACCCGTAGCCAGATAGGCTTGCGACTGTATGGTGGTTATCATAAACATATCGTCAATCCATACGCGCGTTTGCCAGGAATAGCCCTGCTCGGCATACGCTTTCTCCTCCGGCTTGGCATCGGCAGGAACTTCCCATTGGGTATCGGCATATTTCATTCCGAGATCGAAATATTTCCGGTCGCCCAACTTTTGCATATAGATTTCGAGGGGAACAGCGCCTACCACGTTATAGTCTACGTGCACCATGCGGGGAAGCATATTCTTTTCTGTAGTAAACAAGGGTTCAAAGCGTTCCTTCAGCCGCTGCTGCATATCTTTATTCTTCACGGCTTTGCTAAACCATAAGGCACCCAACCAGGTGCAGGCATCAGGATAAGTCACATAATTGGGAGCTTTTTCCGCCCGCGGATTTCCAAAGCGGGTATGAGGGGTGACCAGGAACTTATTGACTATGCGCGTACCTATCACTTTCGGATCGGCATCTTTCATACGTTTCTTCAAATCGGCATCCTGGGCGTTCATTGTTCCACACCAGCCTGAAAAGGCGGCAAATAGGATAAGTAAGATCTTGTGCGTCTTCATTCCATAGTATTGTTAGCAGATTAATAACTATGGCAAAATTAGGGAATTTGGGTCTGAAGGGTTTGAAAGATCGTTCCAAATGCTTGAACTATTAGCTCAAAATAGCGTATATAGACCTCTCAGACAGGATAGTTCAGCGATAGAATTAGAGATTGGCAAACTGATTCACCACAATCATCAAATTCTCGCTTTATTGAGATCAAATACTCACCATAGCGAGAGTTTTTTCTCATCGTATTGAGTATTCTTTCTCATCGCATTGAGCAAATATTCTCAAAGGGGTGAGAAAGAATAAGAAACTTACTGCCTACGCTGACTATACCCTGCATAAATCATCAGCGCAAAAGCGCAGGCGTACGTAATGAAGACGGCAGTCAGTCCCGGCGGTGTATCACCTCCGCCATACGAATGAAGGCCGGACAGGTAGTAGTTCACACCGAAGTAAGTCATCAGTACCGAAGCAAGGCCCAGTACGGACATGACGCTGAATGCATAATCCGAACGAAGAGCGGGAAGAAAGCGTACATGCAGGATAAAAGCATAAACCACCATCGTAATCAATGCCCAAGTCTCTTTAGGGTCCCAGCCCCAATAACGTCCCCACGACTCATTTGCCCAAACAGCACCGAGGAAGATGCCTGCCGTCAGCAGATAAAGCCCTATATGCAGGGACATTTCATTGATGATGCGGAGTTCACGGATATGGGGCTGCAACAAGGCTACTTTCGACAGATTGCCGACACTCATGAATGCAAGTGTAAGCAGACCGAGCAGGAAACTGATACCGAAGAAGCCATAACTTGCCGTAATTACAGCCACATGTATCATCAGCCAATAAGACTTCAACACCGGAACCAGGGGAGTGATTTCGGGGTCCATGAAGTTCAGGTTGGCAACAAACAGGATGATACCTGCGAAGAAAGCCGCCAAAGCCAACGTCATGGAGGAACGCTTGATAAACAAAAGTCCCGCCAACGCTGTAGCCCAGGCTACATATATCATGGACTCATAAGCATTGGCCCAGGGAGCACGCCCGGATATGTACCAACGGATACCGATTCCGGAAGTATGCAACAAGAAGATCAGCACGACCAATGCCACCAAAGGAATGATAGCGGTTTTAACCCAGCGTCTGGGTTTCAGCAACTGCCCTACCACGAATATCAATAATAACAGTCCGACCGCCATATAACCCATAGCCGACCAAAAGAACAAACGTGCTTTATTATAAAACAATTCCCACGACACTTGCTTCTCCGTCAGCAAAGGTGTGGCGCTCTGCTTCTGTTGATACACGTTCATCATGGAAAGCACCTCTCCTGCGCTCTCCCATGTACCGGTACGCAAGGCATCAGAAGCCTCTCCCAGATACCACGGCATGATTTTCGATACGAACAGAGAGTCTTTCCCGGAATACACACTTAAATCATCTCCCGGAGAATACCATTTGCCACTCGTATCTCCCGGCAACGGGAACAGTGCAAACATCTTTCCTTGTTGCAGGGAATACAGGATATTAATCTTTTCGTCCAGCTTCAACAGGTCCTTTTCAAGCCGCGAACGTTCGGCTGCCGGACGGGAATATGCCTTGTCTACGGCATCGGAAATCAGATAGCTGCCATCTTCACTGAATACATCAAAGAAACGGATGTATTTACCTTCGGGCAGAGAATAGGCTTGCGGCAATTCTTTATTAGTCTGGCGGATAAAAGGAATATTTCCCCAGTAAGACGGATTCATAAGAAAACCGATAATGACTTGTTCGGAACTAAGTCCTTCGAAAGTATCGCTACGGTAGATCTTGCGCAAGAGTTTGTCCGTATAAGTATCTACAGGTTCAATACGGCCTGTAGGACATTGTATCTGCATTCGCCCCCATTGCTCAGCCTGTTCGGCAGGGATGGTATTCTTCAGCAGATGTTCCGTTTCAGTCTTTTGCGCAAAGGAAAGGGTGGGAAGAAAAGCCAGTAACAAAAGAGGAGTCACCCGTTTCAATTGTTTTGCCAGTTGGCGGAAACGGGACTTTTTATCTGCCAGGGTCAGCAACATACCGGCAAGCAGCAGCAGATATCCGGCATACGTAATACTTGTTCCTGCCGTATCATTGTTGACGGTCAAGATGGTGCCCTGTTCATCGGCATCATAGGAAGACTGGTAGAGCCGGTATCCCTGCTCGTAAATCACCTTATTCATGTAGATGTGTTCGCTCCGTTCTCCCTCTTCCGTATGAATGGTAAGGAAACTCTCAAAAGAAGAAGGGCTGTGAGAACCGGGATAACGAACCAACTTAAAGTCATCCAGGCGGATGGAAAAAGGCAACGGGCGTTGGTCTTCCGTTGTACGCATTTGGGACACGGTTTCTCCTTCCCTGATATGCACAATACCCTCAAAACCAAACATATTGGTCACTAATGCTCCCAACAGTATTACAATAAAAGAGATATGCAACAGTAAGACTCCATATTTGCGCTGGCTCCACAGACGGGCTTGCCAGGCAGTAATACAGAAATTGAGAATCAAAAGAAATTGCAGAAGATAGAAAAGCGGATTGTTATAGATTATTTCCCTTGCCATTGCCGTCCCTTGCGCCTTCTCGACAAAAGTTGCGGCAGCCAGCAGGATCACATAATGCACCAGCAATATCAATGTTATCTTCCACGAGGTGAACATTGCTTTCAAGGGGGAGCTTACTTTTTTCATGCGCGGATATATCCTTTCAATTGTTTTATGATCTATCTGTCATTCTATTGAAACATTGTTATTCTATTGAGACCTTCAACGTAGCCAACAATTCCGCCAGTGCCGGTGGCGTCAGTTGCTGGGCAGCATCAGAAAGAGCTTTCTGCGGACAGCAATGCGACTCGATAAACAGACCGTCGGCGTGCAAAGATATGGCTTTCTTGCAAATAGCCGCCAATAATTCACGTTTTCCTCCGATATGGCTCGGATCACAGTAGAAAGGCAATTCAGGAAAATGAGTATGAAAACGTTCCGCCAACTCCCAAAGGGGGGCATTGCGGTAAGGAGAACTATCTACCATGCAGAAGCCACGATGAATGATGCGGATGTCTTTCAGTCCGGCCTGTTGAAGGCGTTCTACCGCACCAATCCATAAGTCTACGTCGGGACATACAGGATTCTTCACCCATACCGGCATATCGCACCCGCGCAGGGATTCTGCCAGTTCGTGCATCATAAAAGGGTTGACCGTAGTACGCGCACCAATCCAGATCATATCCAGACCAGCTTTCTGTACAGCTTCCACGTGACAGGGAAGTGCCACCTCAGTCATAACCCGAAGTCCCAGTTTTTGTTGTATCTCTCGCATCCAGTCCAAGCCTTCTTCGCCAACTCCCTCAAATGTTCCACAGCGCGAACGGGGCTTCCACAAGCCGGCACGCAAAATGCCAACGCCCATCTCTTTCAGTCCTCTTGCTGTTTCTAACATCTGTGTACGACTTTCCGCACTACACGGACCGGCCACTAAACCTATAGTTTTCATATTTCCATTCTCCATATCAATTCATAAAAAAAGCCGGCGCAATCTCTCCTGTCAAGAGTTCAGGCGCCGGCTTATTCAATCACATATTAATCTTCGATAATCACACGGAAGCCTACATTATATACTTTCTGCCAAGGCAGATACGATCTGCGGTAGTATGTGGTGGACGCTTTCGGATGATCATTCCATGATCCGCCTCTAACCACTTTCTCCGTACCCGTACCTTGCGTCTTTTCATTGTAAGGATAAGGCAGATAATCAGAGGATGTCCATTCGGCAACATTACCCTGCATGTCATAGAGTCCCCACGCATTAGCCTGGTATCCACCGCCTTTCACCATCAGCATATTGCCGTCATCCACACCATTTTCTTTAGGTTGATAAGTGTAGTACTTGTACCAAGGATCATTTTCCCGCATCGGCATCGGATTCACTCCTTTTACCGCCATCAGATTCAAATGCTTGTCAGCCAGATTCTCAAACTTACCAAAGTCTGTGTTTAAAGAACCATACCAGAACTCACCGTCGCTACCTGCACGGCAGGCCCACTCCCACTGAACCTCGGTAGGAAGAGTAACAGTCTTACCGGTCTTTTCACTCAGTTTCTTGCAGAATGCCATTGCCTCTTCCCAGCTCACACGGATAGCAGGCTGTTCAGGGTTATTGGCAGGATAGCCTTGGTGTACATGGTCTTTCCATAATTGGCGGATGAAGCGGCTGTCATGTTCCGGGAAGATTGTGCGGAACTGTTCATTGCTAACTTCGATCTCACCCATCCAGAATCCTTTCTTCACAACTTGCTTATGAGCAGGAGAGTAATCAGAATGACCTCTGTTACTACCCATCACAAATGAACCGGCAGGAACACGGACAAAATTCATCTTTACGCCCGGAGCTAATTCAATGCTCATTTTCGTTTTGTCTTCTTTGGCAAGCATGGTCTGGGCAGCGGCTTTATCAAACGGCCAGCCTTTGACTTTTACATCCTTGTCTTTATACTCCTTCTTTTCCGGTTTCACTGGAGCCGGTTTCTCTTGTCCTTCCAGATATTTGGCATACGACCGGATCTCAGCCTGCCAGTCTACACCGGAACGGGCATATTTCTCCGTCAATTCCGTACGGCGGCTGATTTGTTCCACTCCCTTAAATTCATTGGCTTTAAACTTGCCATGATAAGGAGCATTGAAGTCAATCCAATTATACAGAGCTTGCCATTCTTTGTCAGTCAGTTCCACTCCATGATGTCCCGTCTTCAATATCTTGATCAACGGACTCACGGAAGCATGATATTCATACGGATCAAGTACTTCAATCTCCGCTTCCGGACCTTGACGGTACACATAAGGATGCAGATTCAAGTAACTGACTCCGAAACCGGAGAACTTATCTATCTTCCCACCTGTAAAGTCAGCCAGTTTATTGGAACCATCGTGGCAGGCGATACAAGCACGATCCAGCACAGGCTGTACTTCCAAATCAAAAGTGAAAGAACGTACTCCACCTTCCGGCTTCGTAATTTCATGGGGCGCCATGGCCGAAGCTTTCACACGTTTCGGTATAGGCAATTGATTCTGGTCTTCGTGACAACCTACACAAGAAACAGTTTCTCCCGGCATACCGGTCAGCCAGCTACGCATCCACTGAATGGCACGTCCTTCCGAATCCAACGGCTGCAATGAGATCGGGGTATTGGCAGGAATCTTAAATATCGCAGAACCGTCTTCTTCTACAGGAACGGTACCCAACAAACGCTTGATATCCCAACCACTCTGAACACCCTGCGCCCAATGGTCGGACGGAGTCCTGTTATAAGCATATTCATAAGCAAGCACACGGAATGCTTTTACTGTACCACGAGGCACACCTTCCAGACCTTCACCCTCGTATATATCCTGAATGAATACGGTAGCCTCTTTACTGGCCAGATTAATCTTTTCAGGAATCACCGGAGGTACCGGACGCTGCACAACCGGAGTCGGGCAAATAAGACCTTCCCCTTCAAATTCGGCAATCAACGTGAGGTTATCGTATATATCAATCAGATAGACTCCCCACAGGGCACTTTCATTCAGCTTAGCAGTAACCAGGAAATATTTATCCGTCAATGGATAAGGCTTGATAAACTGAGGCCATACGCCATCCACCAAACGGTCTTTTACAATCGGTTCTATCTTACGGTCGCGGAAAGGCAATTCCTGTAACATACCTTTCTCTGATTTACGGCTCTTTGAAGGATCAAACAACATCAAACGGCCGGAACGTGTCACACCATGATGACCGGAAATCACACCGATAAACTGTGATGAACCACCGGGTAGCGGTTTGGCATCGAACGTACTGTTCGGGAAGTAAGAACCACTACCATACAAAGACTTCTGTTCCGTTCCGTCCGGATTCATGTGCATTACAAAGCGAGAGAAATAGTGAGTCAAATCCGTATATTCCCAACGTGTGTACATGATACGGCCATTATTCATAACCGTTGGCGCCCAGTTAGCATCCTGGTCAAAAGTCAGACGACGCAAAGAACCATCTTTCGGATCATACAAGCACATATTACCTACCTCATCATTACCATTCACGCAAGGTACACCGTTATAACCGATATTGGATACGGCGATAAGCTTACCGGAAGGCAAATAAGTGGCATCAAAGAATTCCAGATCTTTTTCCGGGGTTTCTATGAGCTTCTTCAAACCGGTACCGTCCAGCTTCACTTCAAATACTTGCCAGCGACGGTCGGTATCTACCATAGAGAACATCAAGCGTTCAGCATCCCAATGTAGTTTCAAATCAGGAACAGAAGAGCCGTTGGTGGGTTTAAAGATAGTACGAGTCTTAACATCTCCACGCAAGTTGGATAACTCTGCAATCTCAGCATTAAAACCACCGCGTGAAGCGGAAGTCTGGTTGGACCAGTTGTTATTCTGAGTACCCAGAGCACGCGGATTCACCTGACGGGCAGAAGTACCTATCTTATAACGACCGACAATGATCTTATCCATATCCAACGCTGTATTTGCCAGCAAGATATCACGCTTCAGTTGCAAAGCTTTGTTGGCAGCTTCCAGGGCAGAAGCCTCATTCTTATAAATACCGGAGAATCCTTTTCCGGTCAGTAGCTTCAGTTCAGCAAGCTTAGCCTGGTTCGCATTCTTATCATAACCGGCATCTTTTGCCATATCATTATAAGCTTCTTCAATGGCACGCATATTCAGCCAACTCAGGGACTCCTGCAGCTGATATACTTTCATAGCCTCCTGTGCCAGATTCAAATAGCCGATAACCTGATCGTCCAAGGTCGGTTTAGAAGCAATCTGGGCAATCTGGGCAGTGAAATCAGCGTGCGCGAATATTTGGCGTTTGATGAGGACGGTCAGGCCGGTGTGAGCGCCGTCTGCCTGTACGATTGGAGGGAATAACGAATGGCGAAGGACGATAACTACTATCCGCCGAAAACATTGGAAAACACCGTTCGTGCACCATATAACTTCGTGCCGTTTACCGATCGTCAGCCGTTTATGCGGTATACCGATGTAAGCAAACTGCCTGCGCATGACGAACTTTGTGCAGACCTGCTCACCGGTGAGATTCATCTGACGCTTACCGCAGAAACGCCGGTTTTCGTGTCGGACGGACAGAAAAACGCGGATTTCTTCCGCGGCGCCAACGGAAACTATATGATTCCCGGCTCTACCATTCGCGGCATGGTAAGGGAGAATATGCAGATTCTTGGGGATGGTTTGGTTCTCAAGGATGAGGATTTGGAGGATTACCAGATTTATTACCGCGAAATTGCAGGAAAAGGTGCGCGCAAACCGCTGCGCAAATACTATCAGGATACGCTGGGTGTAAAGCCGGAAAAGGCCCGGAGCGGCAAGTCGATTTCCATACCGCACAATATCAACGCGGGTTATCTGGTGCGAGAAAACGGCTTATACCGGATCTATCCGCTGCCGA
>OGLJ01001060.1_pt1 | contig 25508 bp, 17 predicted proteins | sample 1572801 | NCBI WGS metagenome assembly OGLJ01 (sample SAMEA2581877, study PRJEB24529) | metagenome | biome: Human gut stool | place: China | collected 2011
GGATATCCAGGGCGTGGAGGACTTCCACGGCGATATGGACTTTAAGGTTGGCGGCACCCGCCGCGGTATTACCGCTATCCAGATGGATATTAAGGTGGACGGCCTGACCTATGATATTGTGGCCGAAGCACTGGAAAAGTGCCGCAAGGGCCGCCTGTTTATCCTGGACGAGATCATCAAGCCCTGCATTGCCGAGCCGCGCGCAGAGCTTTCCAAGTATGCACCCAAGATGTTCAGCATGCAAATCCCCGTTGACAAGATCAAGGACGTCATCGGTAAGGGCGGCAAGGTCATTCAGGAAATGTGCGCCAACTTCAACTGCAAGATCGACATTGAGGAGGACGGCCACGTCTTTATCTCCGCTGTGGATCAGGACGACGCCAAGCGCGCGATTTCCACCATCAAGACCATTGTGGAAGATCCCGAAGTGGGCGCTATCTACAAGGGCCGCGTGACCCGCCTGATGAACTTTGGCGCATTTGTTGAGATTGCCCCGGGCAAGGAAGGTCTGGTTCACATCTCCAAGCTGGACGACCACCGTGTAGAGCATGTGGAAGATGTTGTTGCCGTGGGCGATCCCATCATCGTTATGGTAACCGACATCGACCAGCAGGGTCGCATCAACCTGTCCCGCAAGGATGCCCTGGCCGCCATCGCCAAAAAGCGCGCGGAACAGCAGCAGTAAAGTTACGGGAGTTTTGTTCCTTCTTTGAAAAGAAGGGAACCGAAGAAACTTTAATAGAATAAAAACAGGCAGTGCCGCTCCCGGAAAGGGGAGAAGGACACTGCCTGTTTTGGTATTGGGTAAAAAAGAAAGTGGGTACTTGAGCAGAAAAACAGCGCAGAATTTTTCGATTCTGCGCTGTTTTTATATGGAGCGGGTGAAGGGAGTCGAACCCTCGTCCCCAGCTTGGAAGGCTGATGTACTAGCCGTTGTACGACAGCCGCGTAACAACAGTACCTATTATACCCATCTGCGGGGGTGTTTGTCAAGCCCACCGGGCCGTGTTTTCCTGCCTCTGTTACCCTTTTGCCATTTTATTTTACATTTTGCACCCTTGACAATCCTACGCCAAAGCACCATAATAAATACTGAATCTGTATAAACGAAATTTTGAGAGGAAAGAGGTGCGGCACCATGCGCGTGATTGCCGGAACAGCTCGCGGCAAAAATCTGCAGGCCCTGCCGGGCGAGGACATTACCCGCCCGACCATCAACCGTGTGAAGGAGGCCATGTTCTCCAGCGTGCAGTTCCTGGTGCCGGGGGCACGGGTGCTGGACCTGTTCGCAGGCAGCGGCCAGCTGGGCATCGAGGCTCTGTCCCGCGGTGCCAAAAGCTGCCTCTTTGTGGACCGCTCCGCCGAGGCACTCGCCGTTGTGAAGGCCAACTGCAAAACGGCAGGGGTGGACCGCCAGAGTGATATACGCCAGGGCGAGGCCGAGAGCTTTCTCGCCAACATCCGCGGGCCGTTTGACCTGGCTCTGCTGGATCCGCCGTTCCACCATGATACCGTGGCTGCCGTGCTGCCGCTGCTGGCCGCTAAGATGGCCCCCGGCGGGGTCGTGCTCTGCGAGACCGAGCGCGAGGCCGACCTGCCCGAGCAGGCGGGCGCTCTGACGCTGGTGAAGCAGTACAACTACGGCAAGATCAAGGTCAGCCGCTATGAGAGAGGGGAAGAGGTATGAACGTTGAAGAACTGTTGGAGATGATGGAGGAAACGCTGGAGGCCGGGACGATAGTTCCGTTCTCCGCTTCCAAGCGCATGGTCGATGTGGACCGTATGCGCGATATTATCGATGAGGTGCGCAACAACCTGCCCGACGAGATACGCGAGAGCAAAAAAATCGTGAATGACCGCGAGCAAATCATGCAGAACGCCCGCATTGAGTCCGAAAGCATCATTCAGCAGGCAGAGGAGCGCGCCCGCGTCCTGACCAGCGAGCAGGAGATCGTCAAGCGCAGTCAGCAGCACGCGGCGGAGATCCTGTCCGCTGCCCAGAAGAGCGCCAAGGAACTGACCCGCAAGGCGACCCTGTACTGCGAGACGATCCTGAAGAACTCCGAGGAGGTGCTGGGCCGAAGCATGGCGGACATCAAGAACACCCGCATGAATCTGCGCAGCGCCGCCCGCCCCAAGAATAATATGCCCAAGTAAAAAAATGCAGAGGTGTTGTTATTCACGGCACATTTCTGCCCATGGCAGCACAATATGTAAAAAACAACGCCGCACCGTGCAATATGGTGCGGCGCTTTTCTTTACCCGGGGGCAGGAATTTTGCCGCGGGCGCATTTGCTGCAAACTGCTGACCTGCATCCCGATCCCTTTGTACAAACTGTGAAAAATCAATTCATGGCGCAGTTTTTCCCCGCCTGCCCTTGCTTTTTGCTGAATAAAATGGTACTATTATTTTACCACAGGTGGGTAATTGTGGTGTGAATAACAACAAAAGTGGGGAAGAATGGGTAGTTTTCCACGTTCTCCACAGAGTTATTAACAAACTGAACGCAGCGACGTAAAAAATCTTGCCGAAGATTTGTGCAGTATGACGAAGGGAGGGAAAGCCGGATGCTCGTCGGTCAGTATGATTACGCAATCGATGCAAAAGGGCGTCTGAACTTTCCCGCCCGCTTCCGGGACGCGATGGGGGAGACCTTCATCGTGACCCGGTGGCTGGATCACTGCCTGGCCGCCTTCCCGGCAGAGGAGTTCGAAAAGGTCGCCGCCAAAATTGAGGAAAAGGGCCTCGTCAAGGGCCGCAAGGTCAGCCGTATGCTCTACGCCTCCGCCGTCGAGGTCACCCCGGACAAGCAGGGCCGCATTCAACTGCCCGCCAAGCTGCGGGAGTACGCGGGCCTCGACCACGATGTGACCATCATCGGCAGCCGCAGCTTTGCCGAGATCTGGAACACCGAGGCGTGGAACGCCAACCAGGAAACGAGCGATGAGGATTTCACCGCTGCGATGGAAGACCTTGATTTTTAACAAAACAGGACGATAACACATGGAATTTTCACATATCCCCGTACTGCTGCAGCCCTGTCTGGACGGGCTGAACATCGACCCCGCCGGTATCTATCTGGATGGCACCGCCGGCGGCGCCGGTCACAGCAGAGAAATCGCCAAACGCCTGACCACAGGACGTCTGATCTCGCTCGATCAGGACCCGGATGCGGTGGCAGTCGCCACCGAAAGGCTCAAGGGTCTGCCGGCGCAGGGGGTGCAGGTCAATTTCCGTGAGGCCGCCCGCGTCCTTGCGGAGCTTGGCATCCCGGCGGTCAACGGGGCCCTGCTCGACCTCGGCGTGTCCAGCCACCAGCTGGACGACGCGGCCCGCGGCTTCTCTTACCATGCCGACGCGCCGCTCGATATGCGCATGAGCCAGCAGGGCCCCACCGCCGCGGATCTGGTCAACACGCTGGATCGTGAGGAGCTGACCCGCATCCTGCGTGACTACGGTGAGGAGCCGTATGCCTGGCAGATCGCGGGCAAAATTGTCGCCGCGCGGGCGGAGCAGCCCATCCTGACCACGCTGCAGCTGGCCGAGATCGTTGCCGCCGCTGTGCCCCCGGCAGAGCGCCGCAAGGCGAAGAACCCGGCGCGCCGCACCTTCCAGGCCATCCGCATTGCGGTCAACTCCGAGCTGGACGCCTTGAACGAGGGGCTCGACGCCATCTTTGACTGCCTGGCCCCGGGCGGGCGGCTCTGCGTCATCACCTTCCACAGCCTGGAGGATCGGCTCGTCAAGAACAAGTTCCGCCGCTGGGCACAGCGCTGCACCTGCCCGCCGGAGCAGCCCATCTGTACCTGCGGAGGTGTGGCCAAGGCCAAGCTGATTACCCGCAAGCCCATTGAGGCTGACGCCGCGGAGCTGGAGACCAACCGTCGCAGCCGCAGCGCCAAATTGAGAGTGTTGGAGAAAGCATAAGAGGCATTATTCATGACAACTGTTTTGCTGCACGAGGGCTCGGCAGCACCGAAACTGGAGCCCCCGCCGCGCCCGCAGGTGCGTGCGGTGCGCGGCGGCAACCACGGCCTGAACCGCGTCCGCCATGTGATGCGGACTGCCGTGATCGTGCTGATCCTTGCCGTGTTTGGCGGGCTGGCAATCAGCAGCCTGATGAGCGGTGCAACGCTGATGGAACTGAACGCACAGGTCGATGAGGTCAGCGCCCAGCTGGCCGAGGCCCAGAGCGAATACGACTACCTGAACACCCGGATGAACGACATCACGAGCCGCGCCAGTCTGCAGCAGGTGGCCGAGGGTGAGCTGGGACTGGTCAAGGCCGATCCCAGCCAGATCACCTACGTCCAGCTGGAGGACCAGAGCATCATTGAGCGGAACACCGGTGCCGCGGGCCGCCTGTTGGATGAGGTGCGCACGGCAGCGCTGAGCCTGCTGGACAGCCTGAACCCGTAAAACAACCAAAAATATGCAGCTACGAGCCTTTTTGCTGCACGGCCTTGCTGCCGTCGGCAAAAAGGCTTTTGAAATAACAAGGTGTATCCATGACAGAGCAACGACCCAACCATTCCCCCCGGCATCGTCCCCGGGCAAGCAAGGGCATAAAATACTGGACGCTGTTTTGCATGATAGCATTTATCCTCGCCTGCTACGGCGTGCTGGTCTACCAGCTGTATGTGTGGCAGGTGCGTGATGCCGAGAGCTACCGCGCAGAGGCTGTGACCCAGCAGCTGAAGGACACAACGCTGCCCGCTGTACGCGGCTCGATCTACAGCGCCAACGGCAAGCTGCTGGCCAAGAGCAGCACGGTATGGAACATCGTGGCCGACCCATCCTCCATTTTAGAGAGCGGGGCGACGGAGGACCAGATCCGCACAGCGGCAGAGCACATTGCCGAGCTGCTGGGCGACGGCACAACGGCGGATACGGTGTACAAGGCGCTGACGGCGTCCAACAAGGATACCGGTGAGCCGTACCAGTACCGTGTGGTGAAAAAGAGCGTCGAAAAGCCCGTGGCGGATGCTATCCTGGCCTATGCAGACAGCTACCGCCTCAAGGACGGCGCTGCGGTGGACACGAGCCTGCAGACCGAGGACAAGGAGGACAAGAAGGACGGCGAGACCAAAACCAGCAAGGCAACCCGTATCCTCTACCTGACCAGCGAACAGGCAGCCTCCCGCACTTACCCTTATGGGGAGTTCCTGGCCTCGGTGCTGGGCTTCTGCAACGAGGACGGCTCGGGTGCCTACGGACTGGAAAAATATTACGACGAGACGCTGGCCGGTACGCCGGGCCGCAGCGTGGCCGAAACGGACGCCTACGGTGACCCGCTGGCCAGCGGTCAGGCCGACGTGCATGAAGCCATCGACGGCAGCAACCTGAACCTGACCATCAACGATTACGTACAGGCTGTTGTCGAGGAGTACCTGACCGAGGCAATGAGCACCTTTACGGTCCATGGCCGCGGAAGCGCCATTGTCATGAACGTCAAGACCGGTGCGATCCTGGCGATGGCGTCCCTTGAGCAGTTTGACCCCAACGACCCCAAGACGATCACCGACCCCAAGATGAACGAGATCCTGGCCAAAACAGAGATCGACGCGGAGGACATTGACTGGCTGGAAAGCCGTCTGGGCGAGAAGGCCGTCAAGGACATCATTGCAGACGGAATCATCAGCCATGAAAAGACGACGAACGAGAAGGGCGAGGAGGTCTCCAGCGAGGCTACCCAGCTGCAGGGTATGATGCGCGAGGCCCAGTGGAAGAATAAGAACATTACCGAGCTGTATATGCCCGGCTCGGTGTTCAAGCTCATCACGGCCTCGGCAGGGCTGGACTCCGGTGTTATGAGTGCGGAGCAGACCTTCTACTGCAACGGCAGCTTGATCGTCAACGAGGGCAGCGAACTGTGGGAGCACACCTACCGCTGTGCCAACGGCAAGGTCCACGGCCTGCTGGATATGGCAGGTGCGCTGAACAACAGCTGCAACCTCTGGTTCATTCAGGCTGCAGAGACGCTCAAGCCGCAGATCTTCTACGACTATATCCAGGCGTTCGGCTTTACCCAGCCCACCGGCATCGACCTGCCCAACGAGACCCGCTGGACCAGCGTCTACAACGCCGAACAGATGGCAGAGGTCGATACAAACCTGTACACGGCGGCCTTCGGTCAGAACGAGTCCATCACCCCGATGCAGATGGCCACCGCCGTAGCGGCCATCGCCAACGGCGGCTACCTTGTTACGCCCTATGTCGTGGATTCCATCTCTGACAAGGACGGCAACATTATCTCCCAGACCGAGACGAACATCCGCCGCCAGGTCATCTCCGAAGAAGTCAGCCGGCAGCTGCTGGCCATGATGGAAAACAACGTCCACGGGGCAGGGGACTACCACTCCTGCGCCAACGCCTACGTGGCGGGCTACCGCATCGGCGGCAAGTCCGGTACGGCAGAGCGCACGGACCGCCATCTGCGCGGTGACGGCGACTATTATAAGATGATGAGCTTTGCCGCTGTGCTGCCCATCGACGATCCCGAGATCGAGGTTTTCGTCCTGCTGGATGACCCGCGCTGGGTCAAGGACTATGCCAGCCAGGTCGTGGCCCCCGTCGTCGGCAACATCATCAGCGAGATCGCGCCCTATCTGGGCATCGAGCAGGACGCTGACTACAACCCCACCGGCACTGTGACCGTGCAGACCTGCCTGGACTACACCTGGACGAACGCGCAGGTCACGCTGAACCGCCTGGGCCTCAAGCATAAGCTGATCGGCCCCAGCAGCGGCAATATCGTCTACCAGTACCCCGTCGGCGGCAGCGTGGTGCCCGCGGGTTCCACCATTTACCTGTACACGGCCACCGACCAGAACTCGATGACCACAACGCCCGACGTCGTCGGCAAGACCGGTACCTTTGCCGAGCAGATGCTCAAGGCCGCCAACCTGAACGTGCAGTTCGCCGGCGACAGCAGCGGCAAGGTCGTGACGCAGGACGTCGAGGCCGGAACCTCCGCTGCCTACGGCACGATCATAACGCTGACGATGGACAGCGGAGAGGATACCACCCATGACGCCCCGACGGTGACCGAGGAGATCGACCCGGCAAACGAGGAGGGGTAAGCATCCCCGCAGGGGCACCCGGGCTTTTGCAAAACGCTGCATTTCTGTATAGGAGGTCTTTTTCATGCAAACCATTCCTGCCAATCAACTGCTGGCCGGACTGACGCTGGCCGAGCCGGTCACCATCCGCGCCGTTGTGACCGACAGCCGCAAGGTCGAGCCGGGCTGCGTTTTTGTCTGCTTCCCCGGCGAGCGTGTTGACGGCCATGACTACGCCGCCGGTGCCTACCGGAGCGGTGCAGAATATATCGTTGCCAACCATCCCGTCGAGGGCGTGCCTGCGGACCGCACGGTCATTGTGCCGGACAGCGGCAAGGCCATGATCCGCATGGCGTCCAACTACCGGATGCTGTTCAACCCCAGAATGATCGGCGTCACGGGCAGTGTCGGCAAGACGACGACGAAGGAGTTCTGCTACGCGGTGCTCTCCGCCTTCGGCAAGACCCTCAAGACCGAGGGCAACCAGAACAATGACATCGGCGTGCCCAACACGCTGTTCCGCCTGACCGACGACACCGAGTACGCCGTTGTCGAGATGGGCATGGACCACGCGGGCGAGATCGAGCGTCTGACCCGCTGTGCCCGGCCCAGCGCGGGCATCATCACGATGATCGGTGTTTCGCATCTGGAAAATCTCGGCACGCGCGAGAATATACTGAAGGCAAAGCTGGAAATCTGCACCGGCCTGCCCGACGGCGCACCGCTGGCCCTGAACGCGGACAACGACCTGCTGCCCACGGCGAGCATCCCCAGCCGCCTGCGGCCGGTCTGGTTCGGCATTGACGCCGCGAATGCCGATGTCCGCGCGGTGGATGTCGTCACCGGCGCAAACGGCACGACCTTCAAAATCATCGATACGCAGTACGGTACGTTCGATGCCGCCATCCCGACAGCGGGCATCCACACGGTCTACGACGCGCTGGCCGCCTACGCCGCCGCGACCCGCCTGGGTCTGGACGCTGCCCGCTGCGCTGCCGCGCTGGCGACCTACCGGACGACGGGCATGCGCCAGCATATCGTGGAAAAGGGCGGCATCACCTTCATTGAGGACTGCTACAACGCCAGCCCCGACAGCATGAAGGCTGCGCTCTCTGTCCTCAAGGCACTGCCCAATGCCCGGAAGATCGCGCTGCTCGGCGATATGCTTGAGCTGGGCGGTGCGAGCGAGGAAGGGCACCGCCATACCGGCGAGTGGGCTGCTGACGCGGGCGTTGATGCACTCATCGCCTACGGCCCGCGCAGCGCAGCCATGGCCGAGGCCGCAAAAGCGCGCGGGGTTGCAGCGGTGCATTGCCAAACGGCGGAAGAAGTGCTACAATATGTACGGCAATTCGTGCGCCCCGGTGACGCTGTTCTGGTCAAGGCCAGCCACAGCATGGGCCTGGAGCAGCTGCTGCAGGAATACTATAAGGAATTGCCGCAGGGGTAAGCACCCCAACACACGTTTGGAGGAATCAACGGCATGGAGCAAATCTCATCCCTGTTGGCGGCGGCAGCCGTCGGCGGCTTTGCCATCACGGCGGTGGCGGGCAAATTCATGATCCCGGCGCTGCACCGGCTGCACTTTGGCCAGACCATCCGCGAGGAGGGCCCTACATGGCACAGCAAGAAAAACGGCACCCCCACCATGGGCGGCCTCTGCTTTATTCTGGGCATTCTGGCCACGCTGGGCATCGTCTGGGTCATGTACAGCCCTAAGCTGCCGGAGGTGCTTGGTATGCCGCAGCTGCAGGCCGGTATGCTGGTGCTGTTTCTCGCGTTCGGCTCGGGCCTCATCGGCTTTCTGGATGACTTCATTAAGGTCGTCAAGCATCGCAACCTTGGCCTGACCGAGGCGCAGAAGATGATTTTGCAGATCGCGCTGACCTTCGGGTTCATGTTCGGCCTGCACAGCCTCGGGCTGCTGACCACGCAGGTCCAGTTCCCGATTTTTGGGCTGGTGGACATGGGCTTGCTCTACTATCCCATCGCGTTCTTCGGCATCATCTTCCTTGTCAACGCCGTCAACCTGACCGACGGTCTGGACGGCCTGTGCACCGGCGTGACCTTCGTGTCGATGATCGGCTATCTGCTGGCCGGCAGTCTGCTGGGCTTTGTACATGTTTCGCTGATTGCCGCTGCCACGGCGGGTGCCTGCGCGGGCTTTCTGGTCTGGAACTTCTACCCGGCCAAGGTCTTTATGGGCGACACCGGCAGCATGTTCTTCGGCGGCATCGTAACGGCGCTGGCCTTTGTGATGCAGCGCCCCGAGCTGGTGCTCTTTTTCGGCATTGTCTACATCTGGGACGCGATGACCGTCGTCATCCAGCGCACGTATTTTAAGGCGACCCACGGCAAGCGCATCTTCCGCATGACGCCGATCCACCACGCCTTTGAGATGCGTGGCTGGCGCGAGGTCAAGATCGACGGCTTCTTTGCGCTGATTGCCGTCATCGGTGTGGCAATGGGAATTTTTTACATCTGTGTGGCATAAGCAGCGGGGCCGGGCCTACCCGGCCTCTGCCTGTTTCTGCCCCTAAGGGAGGTGACCGCCCATGAGCACTGCCGTGAGCATTGTGCGTACACTGCTGGGCCTTTTGTTTGACCATACCATCGGAAATATTGTGCGCATGATACCCATCATACGCCTGCCCAAGCTGGAGCGGGGGCCGGTCTCCCGGGGCTTTCTCGCCCTGCTGCTGGTCATTTTGTTCTTCGGGCTGACGATGCTGTTCTCAGCCAGCTATTCCAGCGCCTACGCCACCAGCGGTAAACTGTACAGTATCATTAAACCGCAGGTCATGATTGCAATTGTAGGGCTGTTCTTTATGTGGGTCCTGTCCAACATCAACTACCGCGCGCTGCGTCTGATGAGTGAGAGTCTGTACATCATGACCGTTGTGCTGCTGATCCTGACGCTGCTCAGCCCGGAGGACACCAACGGCACCTACCGCTGGGTGTATCTGCCGGGCGGTGCTTCCTTCCAGCCGTCGGAGCTGGCAAAATTCTCGCTCATGCTCTGGACGGCAGATATGCTGGACCGCGACTATGACAAGAAGAACAGGTTGTGGTACGGCGCGATAAAGCCTGCGCTGCCGCTGCTGCTCATCCTGTATCTGTTGCACAAGGAGTCGCATAACTCCGGCATGATCCTGCTCTGCCTGATTTTTGCCACGATGCTCATCTGCACCCTCTCACCCGGCCGCTGGCTGCTGCTGCTCATTCCGGCGGGTGTAGTAGTCGGCGCGTACTTCCTGAAGGGGCTGGCCGGCGGGGAAGGCTACGCTGCGGGCCGTATGGACAGTACCTGGGGCCTTGCGCCGCTGGATACTGCCGGTATGCTGTGGCAGACCCGCCAGAGCATCTATGCCATCTCCACAGGCGGCATGTTCGGCGTGGGCATCGGCGCGAGCGTGCAGAAGCACCAGTGGCTGCCCTACGCCGAAAACGACTTTATTTTCGGCGTCATCGGTGAGGAGCTGGGCTTCTTCGGCTGTGTTATTCTCATCGGTGCGTTTGCGGTGCTGTTGATCATGGGCGTTATGATCGCCCTGCGCGCGCCCGACCTGTACGGCACGGTGCTGGGCATCGGCATCATCTCGCAAATCGCCTGGCAGGTGTTTCTGCATATCGCCGTCGGCACGGCACTGATCCCCAACACCGGCATCAGCCTGCCGTTCTTCTCCTCCGGCGGCACCAGTCTGCTGCTGCTGCTGAGCGAGATGGGCGTGCTGTTGAGTATCTCGCGCGCCGGAAATGCCCGGGAACAGCGCCTGGCAGAGCAGCACCGCGCCGAGACAGAACGGATGCTGCAGCATACCCGCTACCGCAGCAGAGCCGCGCGGTAAGGGGGACGCCCGGCACCCGCGGCACGGCGGGCACAGCCTATATTTTATTCTCATGGAGGTCCATCATGCGCGTTTTAATTGCTGCCGGCGGTACAGCCGGTCACATCAATCCGGCGCTGGCGATTGCCGGTGCCCTGAAGGCCGCGGACCCGACGGCGGAGATCCACTTTGCGGGCCGCCGCGAGGGGATGGAGTACGGTCTTGTCACCAAGGCAGGCTACCCCTTCCATCACATTGAGATCAACGGCTTCCAGCGCCATTTGAGCCTGGAAAACATTGGCCGCAACATCGTAGCCATCTGGCATCTGGCGCTGTCCGGCCCGCGCACCCGGAAGATTCTGAACGAGGTCAAGCCCGACCTTGTCATCGGCTGCGGCGGCTACGTCAGCGGGCCTATCGTCCGCGCGGCAGCCCGGCGCGGCATCAAGACGGCCATCCATGAGCAGAACGCCTTCCCGGGCGTGACCAACAAGCTGCTGGCGAAGGAGGTCAACATTGTGCTGGCCGCCAGCGCGGACGCGGTTGAAAAGCTCGGCGCGCCGGAAAAAACCACCGTCGTGGGCAACCCTGTCCGCCCCGAGGTGCTGACCGCGGACCGCGCCGCAGCGCGCGCCAAGCTGAACGCCGGAAACCGCACCGTGATTTTGAGCTTCGGCGGCAGTCTCGGTGCGGACCGCATCAATCAGGTCGTGGCCGACCTATGCGCCTGGGAAAAGCAGACGCACCGGAACGTGCTTCACCTGCACGCCACCGGCAGCCGCGGCGTCAAGCTGTTTGAAGAGCTGGAAAAGGAAAAGGGCTTTGCCCCCGGCGAGAACCTCGTCGTGACGGAGTATATCAACAACATGCCCCAGCTGCTGGCCGCGGCAGATCTCGTCATTGCCCGCTCCGGCGCACTGACGCTGGCCGAGCTCGAGGCTGTGGGCCGCGCATCGGTGCTGATCCCCAGCCCGAACGTGGCCGAAAATCACCAGTATTACAATGCCCTTGAGCTGCAAAAGGCCGGTGCGGCAGTCGTCATCGAGGAAAAGAACCTGACCGGTGACGGTCTTGTCAAAACTGTCGAGACCCTGCTGACCTCCCCCGGCAAGCTGGCCGAGATGGGCGCCAACGCCAAGACCCTCGGCAACCCGCACAGCCTTGATTTGATTACCGAAAAGCTGCTGAAGTTGGTCAACGGCTAAGCAAGGCTGCATACACCCTGTAGGGGCGAACATCGTTCGCCCGCCCGATGCGACGAGCGTCGCCGGGCCACACCCCGTAGGGGGTGCATTCTATATGCGCCCGCCCAACGTACCATCCACCCACGGGCAGCCGCCCCAAAATTCACCGGAAAGGAGCCGCTTATGGACCGCAACCAGCGCAGCCGCAGGCAAAAATCCGCAAACGGCTCCTACGCCCAACAGTCCCGCCGCAGTATGGGCAGCCGCTTGGGCCTTGAAAAAAGGAACGCCCCGCGCCCCAAAGCGCCGCCTGAAAAGGCCGCGCCTACTCCCCATGTGCCCCCACGGCAGCGCCCTGCGCAGGAGATCAATCCCCAGAAGGCAGGCTACCGCCCCGGCACGCCAAGGCGCACGCGCCGCGTCACACAGGCGGAGATCATACGGGCAAAGCGCCGCCGCCGTCTGCTGGGGGCGCTCGGCGTGCTGGCCGTGCTGGCCGTGGGTGCGTTTGTGTCGATCAACCTTCTGTTCAAGGTCACGATCTTCCGGGTAGAGAGCTATGACGGCTCCCAGCCCGTCGATACCGGCATCTACACGTCCGACGAGCTGCCTTCTCCACCGCGGAAAAGACCCAGCAGCTGGCGCTTCAGTTCCCGTATTTGGAGCGTGTCGCTGTGGAGATCCAGCTGCCCGCCGCGGTCATCATCAAGGTCGAGCCCGCCACGGAGCGGTTCGCCTGTATGTACCCCGGCGGGTGGATGGTCTTGAGCGACTCTCTCAAAATTCTGCGCACCGACGTCAGCCAGCCGGACGGCCTGATTCTGCTGACCATGTCGCTGCCCACAGATTTCTCCCCCGTGGTGGGGCAGAACATCGAGCCCAAGAGTTATAACTCACTCCTGAGCGAGACCCAGCAGGCCACAGCGGAGACAGCGGGTCTGCAGGCCAGCGCACTGCAAACGCTGACCGAAATGCGGGACGGCCTGCAGGCGAATAACCTGTTTGACGGCACGACGGCGCTGAACATCCAGGATCTGAGTGATATTGAGTTCACCTACCAAAACCGCGTTCAAGTGCTGCTGGGCAGTGAGACGAACCTCGCCTACAAGCTGCGACTGGCCGCTGCCGCGCTGACCGACCCGGAAAAGGGTCTGGCCGCCGGTGATAAGGGCGTGCTCGACATCTCGACCCAGCGCAGCGACGGCGACATCCGCGCCTACTTCGCCCCCGATACCCCCGAACCGACACCCACCCCGGAGCCGACCCCGTCCCCCGAGGAGGAGACCGACCCCGAAAGACCCACAGAATAACCCCAACGCCCCGACAAACCGTCGGGGCGTTTTTTGTAAAAGTCGACAGAAAAAATTGTATAAAAAACACCCCGCAGCGCCTTACACATGAGCTACCTTGGGGATTGTTGTTGTTCACCGATTCAGAAAAATCCGCGACGCACAGGTGTCTAACACATCCAAATTCTTTCTCCGTTTGTGATGAATTCAAACAGGCGATATTTCTGCGCATTATCAGTCGGCACCAGCCGAGGCCCTGCCCGTTGCAAAGTTGCAAAGTTGCCGTCTGTGGTCAAGGTGGCATTGTAGCAGTTGATGGCAGCAGTGTCGTGTTCGTACATCGTGGCGAGAGTAAGCGAAAACCAAAAAGGGCAGAGCGAAATTAGCGCGGATGCTATCAGACTATTGTGGAGAATGCAGGAAACTATATTAAGATGATAAGCAAAAAATCAAGGAGTTAACATAAAGTAGTCATAAAAGTGCTTGAAAGTATGCGACGAATTTGATTTAATTAGCATTAGAAGAAGATAATAGAAAGGAGATGTGTAGTGCATGTTGTCGGGGAAACAAATTGCCGAGGCAAGAAAGCGAAAAGGACTAACGCAAGAGGCCTTGGCGGCAGAACTTGGAGTATCGAGACAAACGATTGCAAAATGGGAACAAGAAATTTCAACACCCAGTGTTACAAATGCACATAGACTGATAGATATTCTAGGCCTACAGGAAATGGAGAATAAATCGTCTACCGAAGATGAAGGCAATGCAAGAACTATTTGTAAAAAGAGATTAACAAAGAGATTGTTGATTGAACTTTGGGCAGTATATGTTGGGATAGCATTTCTCTGCTTTTTTTCTATTGGAATTGTGGCATTGTTTTTTATCCCTGCAATATCGGTTGTCCTAATATTAGTTGCTATTGTAGTGCAGGAAGTAAGGGGAAAGAAGACAGATTCACCGATGAAGATTCTTCTCGGCGGAATATGCTTTATTGGGCTTGCCATACTGGCAGTAGTTGCTATACTTGCAAGTGGGTTTGTTCTAAGAGAAAATTATCAACATAAAGCTTTTTATTCTGTTCCTGCTATACAACTAAAAAAATATTCGGCAATTAATGAGTGGATTGATGAATGCAAAACGATAGGACCTGATATTTATGGGCAATGTATTGAATTGCCGTCAGATAAGACAATCTGTCTCTATATTGTATATAGACATCAGGTGACGGACGCATCGGATGCAAGCCTCGTTTCAGATCCGCTACATATGCGATTCATTGCAAAATACCGTGGTGGTACTGAATATGATGGGGTGGATTTGTATTTTCTCCAAGGGAGAAGTAGTTATCAGATGCTTTTCTCTATTGACGGAAGTGAACCTTATTATAACAGTATGGCAACTGTTAATCCAATGCTTATAGATGATGTGAAGGCACTATTTAACAATCTGCAAGGATATGAACTCTATGAATCCGAATAAGATTACATTTACAATATATTATTCGCTGGCTCCAATTGATTAGTCCTGAAAATAGTGGATGCTTGTGTCTTCACTTATTGCCACAGCAAGAAAAAATACAGTTGCCAACAAAACAGCGATACCACTGGGAAGCAAGGAACAATGCAAAGCTAGGAATTCATTTTGCGTCTCTGCATCCGGTGAGTATCAAGTAAAACACAAACAACACCCCAAAGTTGGAAAAGGTACTTTGGGGTGTTGTTATTTAGGTGTGCCCAGCATGGGCAACAGCTAGGTGATGAAAGACCACTACGCGTTTGGCAGTAGGAAGCGTTAGCCGAAGGCAAGGGGGCCAAACGTGGGGGGGAGGAAAAAAATCTGAAGGGAGCCAGATGTTAACAAAAAATGCTGGCTGGCAAACTCTTGAACCGATGAACAGAAATCCCATAGTAGTTTAGTATTGAACAGCACCCCATTTGTTAGACAGTATGATATACTATCTAACAAGTGGGGTGCTGTTCAACAAAAGACGCTGTGGGGTTTTTGCTATGTTGTAGGGGTCGATGTTTGCATCGACCCGCGGGCGAATGACGAGCATCCGCCCCTACAATTTACGATGCAATCAATCAGACGTTCAGCTCCACATGCTGGCCCAGGTCCTCTTTGTTGGCGTCCAGCACGGGCTGGATGACGTCGCGCAGGAACTCGGTGACCTGCTCGGCGCTGCGGCCCGTAAAGGCTTCGGGGGAGAGCTCGGCCTCGATTTCCTCGCGGGTCAGGCCGAACGCAGGGTCAGCCTCAACGCGGGCAATCATGTCGTTGGGCTTGCCCTCCTGCTTGACAACGGCAGCGGCGGCCACGGCGTGCTCACGCAGACGCTCGTGCAGCTCCTGACGGTCACCGCCCTTCTTGACGGCCTTCATCATGATGTTCTCGCTTGCCATGAACGGCAGCTCGGCCATGACGCGGGCACGGACGACCTTCGGGTAGACGACCAGCCCGTCGGAGACGTTCAGCAGGATGTTCAGGATGGCGTCAGCAGCCAGGAAGCCCTCGGCCATCGCAATGCGCTTATTGGCGGAGTCGTCCAGCGTGCGCTCAAACCACTGGGTACCGGCAGTGATGGCGGGGTTCAGCACGTCCACCATTAGGTAGCGGCTCAGCGCACAGATGCGCTCGCAGCGCATGGGGTTGCGCTTGTAGGGCATAGCGGAGGAACCGATCTGGTTCTTCTCAAACGGCTCCTCCATCTCCTTGAAGTTCGCCAGCAGGCGGATGTCCGTCGCCATCTTCATGGCGGACTGGCCGATGCCCGCCACGGCGGACAGCACATTGTAGTCCACCTTGCGGCTGTAGGTCTGGCCGCAGACCGGCACGACCTTGGTAAAGTCCATCTGGGCGCAGACGTCGGCCTCGACGGCCTTGATCTTGGCGGAGTCGCCGTTGAACAGCTCCACAAAGCTGGCCTGGGTGCCGGTGGTGCCCTTAACGCCGCGCAGCGCCAGCTGGGAGATCTGGTGGTCAAGCTCCTCCAGATCCATGTACAGCTCGTTCATCCAGAGTGTGGCGCGCTTGCCGACGGTGGTCAGCTGCGCGGGCTGGCAGTGGGTGTAGGCCAGGCAGGGCATGGCCTTGTACTCGTCGGCGAACTTGGCCAGATTTGCCAACACGCCGATGACCTTCTTGCGCACGAGCTGCAGGCCCTCGCGCATGATGATGACGTCGGTGTTGTCACCGACATAGCAGCTGGTCGCGCCCAGATGGATGATGCCCTTTGCCTTGGGGCACTGCAGGCCGTAGGCGTAAACGTGGCTCATCACGTCATGGCGGACGAGCTTCTCGCGCGCAATGGCGTCCTCATAGTTGATGTCGTCCTTGTGCGCCTCCAACTCGGCAATCTGCTCATCGGTGATGGCCAAGCCCTGCTTCTGCTCGGCCTTAGCCAGCGCGATCCACAGCCGGCGCCAGGTGCGGAACTTGTTGTCGTCAGAGAAGATGTACTGCATCTCATCCGACGCATAGCGGGTAGAGAACGGCGAAATATATTTGTCGTGTTGTGCCATTGGGTCAAATCCTCACAATCTTTTAAGCTGATAGTTCCAGTATAGCAGAAACTTCCCGAAATATCAAAGCTTGAAATAATTCACGCCGCCCTCAAAGATCGGCTGGTATTTGTCACCGGTGACGTTCTTATAGAGCTGCTCGCCGCTGCGCTCGCTGTGGCCCATCTTGCCAAAGACACGGCCATCCGGGCTCGTGATGCCCTCGATTGCCAGCACGGAGCCGTTCGGATTGTAGCGCATGTCCATCGTCGGGCGGCAAAGCAGGTCAACGTACTGGGTCGCAATCTGGCCGTTGTCGATGAGCTGGTTCAGCAGCTGCTCGTTGCAGACAAAGCGGCCCTCGCCGTGGCTGATGGCGATCAGGTGCTCGTCGTTGATGTCGCATTTGCTCAGCCAGGGGCTCTTGTTGCTGGCCACGCGGGTACGCACCAGCATGGACTGGTGGCGGTGGATCGTATTAAACGTCAGCGTCGGGTCGCTTTCGGTGATGGGACGGATCTCGCCGTAGGGGACCAGGCCCAGCTTGATGAGTGCCTGGAAGCCGTTGCAGATGCCCAGAGCCAGACCGTCGCGCTGGTTCAGCAGACGGTTGACTGCGTCGGCCACCGACGGATTGCGGAAGAACGCCGCAATGAACTTGGCGCTGCCGTCCGGCTCGTCGCCGCCGGAGAAGCCGCCCGGCAGCATCAGGATCTGCGCCTCGTCCAGCTCCTTCACCAGCGCCTCGCAGCTCTCGGCCACGTTGGCGGGGGTCAGGTTTTTCAGCACCAGAACATGCGGGTCGCCGCCTGCGCGGCGGAACGCGCGGGCCGTGTCGTACTCGCAGTTCGTGCCGGGGAATACGGGAATGACGACCCGCGGCGTCGCCAGGCGCACAGCGGGAGCCACGCGCTTGTTGGCGGGGCAGTCATGCTCCAGCGCGGGGACGAACTCACCGGCCTTGCGGTAGGGGAATACCGGCTCGAGCTTTTGCTCCCACAGCTCCTGCAGACGGGCCAGGTCAATGGCCTTGCCCTCGGCCTCCAGCGTGTAGTCCACGGTGGTGAAGCCGAGGAACTCACCGGCGGAGGCATCAAGCAGCTCCAGAATGACCGCGCCGTAGGCGGGCTTGAACAGATCGTTCAGGTCGATGTCATTGGACAGCTGCAGACCCACATGGTTGCCGACGCACATCTTGAACAGTGCCTCGGCCACACCGCCGTAGCCCGGCGTGGCGGCAGCCAGCACCTTGCCCTCGTCGATCATCTGTTCGACGGTCTTGTAAATGGAAATCAGGCTGCCGATCTCGGGCAGACCGTTCTTGTAGTTGGGGCGCAGGATGACAACGGAGCTGTTGGCCTTCTTGAACTCGGGGCTCTGCACGTCGTGGGTGTTGCCGATGGCCGTCGCAAAGCTGACGAGCGTCGGGGGCACGTCCAGGCCCTCAAAGCTGCCGGACATCGAGTCCTTGCCGCCGATGGACGCAATGCCCAGACCCATCTGGGCATCCAGCGCACCGAGCAGGGCGGCCAGCGGCTTGCCCCAGCGCTCGGGCTTATCGTTCATATGCTCAAAATATTCCTGGAACGTCAGGTACATGCCCTCGTGGTGGAAGCCCGCGCAGACCAGCTTGGTCACGCTCTCGACCACGGCCATATACGCGCCGCGGTAGGAGTCAGCCTCGGTCAGGTAGGGGTTGAAGCCCCACGCCATGCCGGAGCAGGTCGTCGTCTCGCCGTCCACTGGCAGCTTGGCGGCCATGGCCATCGTCGGGGTCAGCTGGTACTTGCCGCCGTAGGGCATCAGCACGGTGGCTGCGCCGATGGTGGAGTCGAACCGCTCGCCCAGGCCCTTTTGGCTGCAGACGTTCAGGTCGCTGACCATGGATTCCAGCTTCTGCTCAAACGTTGCACCGGCAAACTGGGGCTGCCAGACATGGCCCGGCAGGATGTGCGCATCAGCGTGGCGTTCGGCACCGTTGGAGTTCAGGAACTCGCGGGAGAGGTCAACGATGGTCTTGCCGTTCCAGACCTCGCGCATCCGCTTTTCCTCGGTGACGGTGGCAACGATAGTCGCCTCGAGGTTTTCCTCGGCGGCGTACTTCATAAAGGTCTCGGCGTCCTCGGGAGCAACGGCCACGGCCATGCGCTCCTGGCTCTCCGAAATGGCCAGCTCGGTGCCGTCCAGACCCTCGTACTTGCGGGTGACCTTGTTCAGGTCGATGTGCAGGCCGTCGGCCAGCTCACCGATGGCGACAGACACACCGCCTGCGCCGAAGTCGTTGCAGCGCTTGATAAGGCGGCAGGCGTCCTCGCGGCGGAACAGGCGCTGCAGCTTACGCTCGATGGGCGCGTTGCCCTTCTGCACTTCGGCACCGCATGTCTCAAGGCTCGTCAGCTTGTGCGCCTTGGAGGAACCGGTGGCACCGCCGACACCGTCGCGGCCCGTGCGTCCGCCCAGCAGGATGACGACATCACCCGGGGCGGGCTCCTCGCGGCGGACATGGCTGGCAGGCGTCGCGCCGACAACTGCGCCGATCTCCATGCGCTTGGCGGCGTAGCCGGGGTGGTACAGCTCTGCGACCTGACCGGTGGCAAGGCCGATCTGGTTGCCGTAGCTGGAATAGCCCGCGGCAGCCGTCGTGACCAGCTTGCGCTGGGGCAGCTTGCCGGGCATTGTCTCGGAAACAGGCTTCAGCGGATCAGCCGCACCGGTCACGCGCATGGCCTGATAGACATAGCTGCGTCCGGACAGCGGGTCACGGATGGCACCGCCAATGCAGGTCGCCGCGCCGCCGAAGGGCTCGATCTCGGTGGGGTGGTTGTGGGTCTCGTTCTTGAACAGGAACAGCCAGTCCTGCTGCTCACCGTCCACGTCACACTTGATCTTGACGGTGCAGGCGTTGATCTCCTCGCTCTCGTCAAGGTTCTTCAGAATGCCGCGCTGCTTCAGCGCCTTGGCACCGATGGTCGCGCAGTCCATCAGGGTGCGGTTTTTCTTGTCGCGGCCCGTCTCGGCGCGCAGTGTCATGTAGCGGTCAAATGCGGCCTGCACCAGCTCGTCGTCGATCTTCACGTCGTCCAGGATCGTGCCGAACGTCGTGTGGCGGCAGTGGTCGGACCAGTAGGTGTCGATCAGACGGATCTCGGTGATGGTCGGGTCGCGGTGCTCGGATTTGAAGTAGTTCTGGCAGAACACGATGTCCGCATGGTCCATCGCCAGGCCCTTCTCATTGCGGAACGCTTCCAGCGCGTCGTCGTCCAGCGCGGTGAAGCCGGTCAGCGTCTCGACCTCCGTCGGGATGGCAAACTCCATTTTCAGGGTGCTGCGCTCGTCAAGGCTTGCCTCGCGGGCCTCGACGGGGTTGATGACGTACTTCTTGATGGCGGCCAGGTCGGCGTCGGTCAAGTCGCCGTCCAGCAGATAGACGCGGGCGGAGCGCACCGCGGGGCGCTCGCCCTGGCTCAGCAGCTGGATGCACTCGCTGGCAGAGTCGGCGCGCTGGTCAAACTGGCCGGGCAGGTACTCGACGGCAAAAACGGTTTTGGCGTCGGGCAGCTTGTCGTAGGTCACGTCAACAGGCGGCTCACTGAACACGGTGGGCACAGCCTGCTGGAACAGCACTGCGTCGATGCCCTCGACGTCATAGCGGTTCAAAAGGCGCAGACCGGTCAGATTCTGGATGCCGACCAGATCGACCAGCTCATGCAGAAGCCCCTGTGCCTCGCCGTCAAAGCCGGGCTTTTTCTCAACATAAATGCGATATACCATTGTATTTCCTCCTGAGAGTTAAATTTGCAGGAAGTGACGGACGGAAAGCCTTCCCCCTGGGGGAAAAAGGTGGCCGAGGCCCCGTCCGAGGGCGGATGAGGGGAAAGTGTACCGCTGTATCCCGTTGACGGATCGCTGCGGGAAGTTTGCCCTCATCAGTCACCTTCGGTGACAGCTTCCCCCGAGGGGGAAGTCTTTTTACTGCATTGCTGCCAGCGCTCTTGCCCCAATGTCACTGCGCTTGTGCAGCTTGTCAAAATGGATGCTCTCCGTGGCAGCATACGCCTTTTTCAGCGCCTCGGGCAGGGTGGTGGCCGTGGCGGTCACGCCCAGCACGCGCCCGCCGTTTGTGACGAGGCTGCCGTCCTTGATGGCCGTGCCGGCGTGGTAGACCGTCACATCGGCGGCGTCCAGCTGGCCAGCGGTCAGGCCGGTGATCTCCTTGCCCTTCTCGTAGGCGAGGGGATAGCCGCCGCTGGCTAAGATGACACAAGCCGCCGCGCCGTCGCTGAATTTGACATCGGTCTTGTCCAGCGTGCCGTTCGTTGTGGCCTCCATCACGGTCAGCAGGTCGCTTTCCAGCAGGGGCAGCACGACCTGCGTCTCGGGATCGCCGAAGCGGCAGTTGTACTCGATGACCTTCGGGCCGTCGGGGGTCAGCATCAGGCCGAAATACAGGCAGCCCTTGAAGGGGCAGCCCTCGGCCTGCATGGCCGCAACCGTGGGCAGGAAAATCTCCTGCATGCAGCGCTCGGCGACTGCGGGCGTGTAGTAGGGGTTCGGGGCCACGGTGCCCATGCCGCCGGTGTTCAGGCCCTCGTCGTGGTCGAGAGCACGCTTGTGGTCCATGCTCGAGACCATCGGCTTGACGGTCTTGCCGTCGCAGAAGGACAGCACACTGACCTCGGGGCCGGTGAGGAACTCCTCGACGACCACATGGTTGCCGGACGCGCCGAACTTTTTGTCCAGCATGATCTCCTTGACGCCGTCGGCAGCCTCCTGCTCATTCTGGCAGATCAGCACGCCCTTGCCCAGTGCCAGACCGTCCGCCTTGATGACGACGGGGTATTTGCCCTCGGCTTTGATGTAGTCCATGACCTTCTCGGGGTCGTCGAACGTCTCATATTTGGCCGTAGGGATGCCGTATTTCTTCATCAGGTCCTTGCTGAACACCTTGCTGGCCTCAATGCGGGCCGCGGCCTTGTCGGGACCGAATGCCGGGATGCCCACAGCGGCCCGGGCATCGACCATGCCCAGCGCCAGCGGGTCGTCCTGGGCGACGACGACATAGTCAAAGGCTTCTTCCTTGGCAAATTTGACCATGGCGTCCACGTCGGTGGCCGGGATGGCCTTGCAGTGGGCGTCATAGCTGATGCCGCCGTTGCCGGGCGCACACCAGATCTCGGAGCAGCGGGGGCTTTTTTTCAGCGCGCGGATGATGGCGTGCTCACGCCCGCCGCCGCCTACAACCAGAATTTTCATAAGCGTCCTCCTTGACAGCACAACAGCCCGCGACGAAAAATCGCCGCAGGCGAGTTGTTTTTGCGTTTAATGATGGAACAGCCGGATGCCGCAGAACGCCATCGCAATGCCGTACTTGTTGCAGGTGTCGATCACCTGTGCGTCGCGGATGGAGCCGCCCGGCTGCACAATGGCGGTCACGCCGCTGCGGCGCGCGCGCTCGATGTTATCGCCGAACGGGAAGAAGGCATCACTGCCCAGACTCACACCGGTCACGGCATCCAGCCAGGCGCGCTTTTCCTCGGCGGTCAGCGGGGCCGGCTGCTCGGTGAAGGTCTCGGCCCAGACATCGTCGCCGATGACATCCTCCGGCGTGTCGCCGATGTAAACATCGATCGCGTTGTCGCGGTTCGGCTTGGCAATGTCTGCGCGGAACGGCAGGTCCAGCACCTTCGGCATGTGGCGCAGCTGCCAGTTGTCGGCCTTCTGGCCTGCCAGGCGGGTGCAGTGCACGCGGCTCTGCTGGCCCGCACCGACGCCGATGGTCTGGCCGTCCTGCACGTAGCAGACGCTGTTGGACTGGGTGTATTTCAGCACGATCAGGCTGATGATGAGGTCGCGGCGCTGCTCGTCGCTGATGACCTTGTTCTCGGTCACAACGTTCTGCAGCATCGTCTCATTGGAAATATCCAGGTCCTGACGGCCCTGCTCGAAGGTCACGCCAAAGACCGTGCGGGTCTCCAGCGGCTTCGGCTCGTAGTCGGCGTCGATCTGGACGATGGCGTAGCCGCCCTTCTTCTTGGATTTCAGCACCTCCAGCGCGTCGGCGTCGTAGCCGGGCGCAATGATGCCGTCGGAGACCTCGTGCTGAATCAGCTTCGCGGTGCTCAGGTCGCAGACATCGGACAGCGCGATCCAGTCGCCGAAGCTGGACATACGGTCCGCACCGCGGGCACGGGCGTAGGCGCAGGCCAGCGGGGAAAGCTCGGTCTCCGGCGCAATGTGGTACATGGCGCGCAGGGTCTCATCCAGCGGCAGACCGATGGCCGCACCGGCGGGGGAGACGTGCTTGAAGCTGGCGGCAGCGGGCTGGCCGAGTGCCTTCTTCAAATCGCGCACGAGCTGCCAGGAATTGAACGCATCCAGAAAGTTGATGTAGCCCGGGCGTCCGTTCAAAATCTGCACGGGCAGGTCACTGCCGTCCGCCATGTAGATGCGGGCGGGCTTCTGGTTGGGGTTCGTGCCGTATTTCAGCTGAAATTCGTTCATATTAACCCTCCACAGCGGTGTATTTATTCAGGATAATGTCCTCGTACTCGCCGGTTTCCAGCTCGATGCTGCGGACAAACAGGCTGACCTTGTTGTCCTCGTTCAGGCTCGCCCACAGCTTGTCGGCAAACTTGTCCGCGTCGTTCGTGTCGATGGCGACGCGCAGCGGCTCACCCGCAAAGCTGGGGATCGGCGCACCGTTCTTGACGTAAGTGCTGATGAAGTGTCCCTCACCGGCCACGGGCTGCGGGTAGTCGAAGGTCTGGCGCTGCACGCTCTCGGCGTTGCCCTCGTCGGACTTGACGATGGACAGCTTGTAGCCGCCGCGGCGCATATCGACGACGCCGGAGATGCGCGGGGTAAAGTTCGGCGCGTCGTCCTCATAGGTGCGGGTCGCCAGCGCAGCCTCAAAACTGTAGCCGGGGAAAAGGTTGCCGTTCATGAACCGGGCAATCGTGTCGGTCTGGTCGCCGTTCGTGACCACGGTGGTCTCCCGCAGGGTCAGCACAGCGTTGTAGATGATGAGGTGCGGGTCCTCGAGCTTGGCCGGGTCAGCGGCCACCGTGCGGATGCCGCCGTCGATAGGCTCAAACACACGGTTGCGGCTGTTGGCGCTGCGGCCCATGATCCAGTAGGCGATGAACGCCTTCTGGCCGTCGGGGCTTTTGCCCAGCACAATGCCGCGCCCGGGGTAGTCATTCCCGGCAAGATATTTGTACAGATTCTTTTTCATTGTTAAACCTCGTTTTGCGTAAACAGGAAACGGGATTCCCTGCCGTGCAGTGGTGGAAAACGATTTTACACCTCGTCACTGCACACCATCGCCAATGCCTTGGGCAGCAGCTGCCACTCGGCCTCGACCATGACGCGCTTCTGCAGCGTCTCGGGGGTGTCGCCGGGCTCCACGGCCACGGCCTTCTGCAGCAGAATGGGCCCGCCGTCGCATTCCTCGTTTACAAGGTGGACGGTAGCGCCGGTCAGCTTCACGCCGCGGGCCAGCGCAGCCTCGTGCACGCGCAGTCCGTAGAAGCCGGGGCCGCAGAAGCTGGGAATCAGGCTGGGATGAACATTGATGATTTTATTGCGGTAGGCCGCAATGACCTTTTCGCCCAGCACGCTCAAAAAGCCTGCCAGCACGACCACGTCAATACTGTGCTTCTGCAGGGTGTCCAGCAGGGCGGCGTCAAACGCTGCGCTGTCAGCGTAGTCCCTGCGGCTGACAACAGCGGATTCTACACCGAAATTGGCGGCGCGCTCCAGCGCGTAGACGCCGGGCTTGCTGGCAACGACCAGCTCGATTTTGCCGTTCGGGTTCTCGCCGCGGCGCTCGCTTTCCAGCAGGGCCTGCAAATTCGTGCCGCCGCCCGATACCAGTACCGCTACACGCTTCATACCAGCTCGACCCCGTCGCCCTCGACGATGGTGCCCAGACGGTAGGCGTCCTCGCCGTGGGCCTTTAGAATGGCAATGGCCTTGTCCGCGTCCTCGGGCGCGACGGTCAGCACCATGCCGACGCCCATGTTGAAGGTGTTGAACATATCGTGCTCGGAGATGCCGCCCTCGCGCTGCATGACGTCGAACAGGGCAGGAATGCGCACATCGGCCTTGGCGATGCGGGCCGCACAGCCCTTCTTCAGGCTGCGGGGAATGTTCTCATAGAAGCCGCCGCCGGTGATGTGGGACACGCCCTTGACCGTGATCTCGTCCATGACAGCCAGCACGGGCTTGACGTAGATCTTCGTGGGGGCCAGCAGGGCCTCGCCCAGGGGCTTGTCCATGCCGTCGAATGTCTTTTTCAGCACATCGGGGTTGTTGTCAATGTCAAAAATTTTGCGCACCAGCGAGAAACCGTTGGAGTGCACGCCGGTAGAGGGCAGGGCGATGATGACATCGCCCGGCTGCATCGTGGAGTTGTCCAAAATCTTTGCCTTGTCCACGACGCCGACGGTGAAGCCGGCCAGGTCGTACTCATCCTCGGGCATCATGCCGGGGTGCTCGGCGGTCTCGCCGCCCACGAGGGAGCAGCCCGCCTGGACGCAGCCCTCGGCCACACCCTTGACGATCTCGGCGATCTTCTCCGGGATGTTCTTGCCGCAGGCGATGTAGTCGAGGAAAACCAGCGGCTTGGCACCGGCGCAGATGACGTCG
>OGLJ01001067.1_pt1 | contig 25313 bp, 16 predicted proteins | sample 1572801 | NCBI WGS metagenome assembly OGLJ01 (sample SAMEA2581877, study PRJEB24529) | metagenome | biome: Human gut stool | place: China | collected 2011
ACGATATTAAAAGAAAGGAAATATGTGATAATTAACTTCCTAATTATCATACAAGAAAAAAGAATGAATTGGCAGTCTTGTTTTGAAAAGTATAAATATAAATCGTTGATATCAGAAGATAAAAATGAAAATGAAAAGATATTAATGGAAATGTTTTATGAAGATGGTAAGAAACCAGATGAATTACAACAGGTGTATTTAAGCGAAAAGGAAGATGAATTATTTATAATACTACAGATGGAACCAGATATGGATGCAAAAAAGTTATCCGATAAATGGGATGCTAAAATATTAGCTTTTATTAATTTTGGTGAAGATTACGGAACCGATCACGCATGGATAGAAAAAATAAAATATAACATCACACAAATCATATTACACAGAGAAAAACTACAAAATAAGGATTTGGAAAAATCAGTTGATATTTCCAGAAAAATATTTTTAAAGTGTGATGAAAATGGTGAATTAGAAGAAAATGAGAAGGTTCGTTTACCTTTTTTATATGATGAGTTTGAGACAATGGAAATTAAATTGGACCAGGATGATGAGTTAATGAAAATATTGCCGGATAAAAAAACGCTATCTTTTTTATATGAAAAGCGTAAAAAGATCGATGGACGTAGTGTGAAAACGAAAGAGGAGCGGCTAAGTTATACAGACGAAGAATTAGAACTTGTGAAAGGATGGATGATGTCAGAATGAATATTAAAAAAATAAAAATTATCAATTTTCGTGGGTTCAGCGAAGAAAAAATATTCGAGTTTGAAGGAAAACCATTTGTTATGCTGACAGCTCCAAATGGTAAGGGCAAAACATCAGTTATTGATGCGATTGAGTGGTGCATGACAGGTGACATAAAAAGACTGCATGAAGGATACAATGACCGCAATACAAATGTAACAGAGAGAAAACAGAACGCAGGAGCAATTTTAAAAAATAAGAATCATCCTGATGAAAAAACAATAGTAGAAATGTTGATTACTGCGGAAAATGAAGAGTATACCATTCATCGTGAGCAGGACAAGGATACGTTAGATGATACAGGCGAAATAAAGATAAATGATTTTACAGGGGAGCAGGCGGAAGAAGAACTGAGAAAATTGATAGATGTTAAGAATTTTTATAAGTATCATTTCTGTGATATGCAGAAAACATATCGTTTTTTAAGTAAGAACAGAGGAAATATAGATGCTGAGTTTTCGGATTTTGCTTCAGACTATACAGACGTGCAGAATGTGGTAGATAATCTTAATATATTTGAACAGGATCTTGGTTTCCGTATTGAAGAAAAAGAAGGCGAGAAACAAAGAACGGAAGAATCGGTTCAAAGACTGAGAGACAAACTGAAAGACTTTGAAAATGTTCCAGAGATCCTGCCATACGAAAAGGAAAAATTATTTGAAAATGAAAATACGGATATTGTAAAAATGACAACAGAGCAGCTGCAGGAACGACTAAGAAATTTGTATGCATGCGGATATCAAAGAGGAGTGCATTTGCTTGAGTGGAAAATTGCAGGGATGAATGCAGAAAAGCAAAAAAATGAACTTGAGAAATTAAAAAGTGAATTTACGATACATGAAAAAGAAATCAGACAGGCTGCAGAGAAGAAAGTATATCAGGATGACGTTTTAAAAAAAGCCGAAGCTGATTTCGAAAAATACCAGAAGAAAGAATTAACAGTGGTGAATTTAGAAGGAAATCGCCAGATGTTATTTCAGATAGAGAATAAAAAATTTAATAAAGAGTTTTGGGAGGAAACAGAAGAAAACTTAAAAGAATTAAAGAAAACGAAAGAGAAAATAAATAATGAGATTCAGATCCTGAGCAGGGGAGATGAAATATTAGACATTCTTACAACGCTTACCACAAAAAAAGCTGGATTGATCAATTATCGTTTGAAAATGAAACAGAAAAATCCGGAAGAAATTGTGTTGTGTCCAGTATGTGGGTCTGAAAAATTTGATCAAATTGCAGAAGATGATATTACAAAACAGGCACAGAGCTATCAGATAGAACATAGAGATTTAATTGAAACAAAAAAGAAAGAGTTAGATGGTATAAAAAAACAGGAAAATGATATTTGGGAAAAACGATTGAAAACAGCAAATATGGCACTGGAAGAAGCAAGAGATAAGGCTAAGAAAGAGCTTGATTTGGTGACAAATTTGTATAATGCTTCAAAAGAATATTTCACGGTTTTAGATAAGCTGCAGAAGGAAGCTGCTGAAAAATTTGCATTGGAAAATATGTTATTACAAGAAAATATTGTTGCTGCTATTGCATTTGATGAAAGTAAAATTTTAAGCTCTGACGAAAAAATTGCAATAGAGACAGAAATCAACCGGATATCTGTGATGGTAAATGAAACGATTCAGGGAATGACTGATGAAAGCCGGTTGAATAGTTTTAAAACAAAATCTGTATATGCGCCAGATGGAATTACATATAATGAGGAACTTTTGAATAAAAAAATCAGTTCTGTAAAAAGTTTCCTTGATAATATGGAATATACGAAAAACAGTAATGATCAGAAAGCTTTGGATGAAAAGAAGAAGGCAATTCAAGAAGAAATTGATAATTATAAAGACCTTCAGAAAAATGTTAAAAAACGTAGACAAAATATCGTTGAACAAATGGATAAGATGAAGCAGGAAGAATTTGAGCAGGTTGGAACCTATTTATACAAATTATTTTGTAAACTCTCACGAGATGTACAGATTGAAAAGATTCAGATGCAGAGAGCAAAGGGCGAAAAAATGGCTATACTTGATGAAAGTAATAAACCGTTGATCAACATGTTTAGTGATGGACAACTGAGTGTGTTTATGCTCTCATATTTTTTCGGAAATATTTTCAGATTGCAGGGGAGTGAGAAATTTCCAGTTTATTTTATTGATGATATTACAAGTTGTATGGATGATATCAATATGCTTGCTTTCTTAGATCTTATTAAATATCAGCTGATGAGATCTGATAGACCAATGCATCAGATTTTTTTTGTAACATGTAATGAAAAAATCCAGAATTTGATTGAATATAAAATGGAAAATTGTGGGATAGTATATAAAAGAATTGGAATAGAGGAGTTTGCCGGATAAACATAATTTCTTCCCCAGCACTCTTGACAACCCACCCCCTCAAGCGTATACTTGCAAAGTAATCTAAAATTTTGAAGAAAGAGAGGTAAAAGTAATGATTAGATTAACAAATGTTACAATCAACGAACTGCATAATCATCATACAATTACCTCGGTTAATTCTGTTACGCTGGCATAAATTCATGCAAAAGTAAATAGAATGTTTTTTGACATACTTCCCGTGGTGAGATATGACACCGCGGGATTTTTTTGTGCTAAGGGGACTGCTTGTGAAGCGTGCAGGCGGCTGTCAGAGTGGTGCGTCACGGTACAAAAATATGTCAGAGACCGGGGAGTGTAAGAGGGGAAAGTAAGGAGGAATCACAAGAATTTATGAAAAAGTTACATACATATATCGGACATTACTGGTATGGGTATTTGTTCGCAATATGTTCCATGATTATAGCGACCGGACTGGATATGGTTTATCCACAGATCACACAGCGGATCGTGGATGAGGTCATTATCGGCGGGAAAATGGAAATGCTCACCGGGCTTCTGGTGGGAATCGTTGCGGTTGGGATCGGACGCTGTATCTTTGGATACTGCAAAGAGTTTTCGTTTGACGTCTTAAGTTCTAAGATCGGCGCACAGATCCGTAAGGATCTGTTCCGGCACATTCAGACATTGTCGATGAATTATTTTGACAATACGAACACCGGAGAACTGATGGCGAGAGTCAAGGATGATGTCGACAAGATCTGGAATGCGATGGGATATGTCGGCATGCTGACGATCGAGGTCGTCATCCATGTGAGCATGGTGCTCTACTGTATGTTCCATCTGAACTGGAAACTGGCGCTGATACCGCTTGTGACGATGATTTCCTGCGGTGCGATCGCGATCATCATGGAGCGGAAACTGGATAAAATTTATGAGGACATCAGTGAGGAAAATGCAGTGCTGACCACGGTTGCGGAGGAAAATCTTGCAGGTGTGCGTACCGTAAAGGCATTTGCCAGGGAGAAATTTGAAATTGAGAAGTTCCTGTCACACAATAAACGTTATTATGACTTGAATATCAGTCAGTCTAAAGTATTAGTGAAATACTATCCGTATTTCCAGTTTGTGGGAAAAGCACTGCCGGTTGCAATGACGATCCTGGGTGGTATTTCCGTGATGCATGGAAATATGACACTTGGAGCACTTGTTGCATTTGTAGAGTACAGCAGAAACTGCACCTGGCCGATGGAGATGCTCGGCTGGCTGACGAATGATTTGTCCTCTGCCGTTGCTTCTTATAAGAAGATCAAGAAGATTTACGGGGAGACGGCGATGATCAAAGATGAGGAACAGCCTGTCGTGTTAGAACAGGTGAAAGGGGACATTTCTTTCGAACATGTTTCATTTTCCATTGAGGGAAAAAATATCCTTTCTGATATTAACTTTACGGTTCCGGCAGGAAAAACCATCGGAATCATGGGTGCGACCGGTTCAGGAAAATCCTCAATCGTCAATCTGCTGCAGCGTTTTTATGATGTGTCGGACGGCGCTGTAAAAGTGGATGGCACGGATGTGCGGAAACTTTCTTTAAAACAGCTTCGCAGCAGTATTTCTGTTGTATTGCAGGATGTATTTCTGTTTTCCGACACGATCGAGGAAAATATCAAGATGGGGCAGCGAAAGGTAATGCCGTTCGATGAGATCCGCAGAGCGGCAGACTGTGCACAGGCAAAGGATTTCATTGAAAAAATGGATGAACAGTATGCGACCGTCATCGGTGAGCGCGGTGTCGGACTTTCCGGCGGACAAAAGCAGCGTATCAGTATTGCGCGTGCCATTGCAAAAAAGGCGCCGATTCTGATTTTAGACGATTCCACGTCCGCGCTTGATATGGAGACGGAACATGAGATCCAGAAAACATTAAATGAATTAAAAGATACAACGAAAATGATCATTGCGCACCGTATTTCTGCGGTCTGTCATGCAGATGAGATCATCTATCTGAAAGACGGAGAGATTGCGGAGCGCGGAACGCATCAGGAACTGCTTGCAAAGCGCGGACTTTATTATGAAACTTACATGGCGCAGTATGGCACATTCTTAGGAGGGGAGGCGATGTAATGGCAGTCAATTCGTATCGTGAAGACGAATTTATGGAAAATACCGACAAGAAAAAAATCATGCGGCGGCTGTTTTCCTATCTGCTTGCGTATAAAGGCACGATTATTGCCGTGTTAGTATGTATGGGAATTACGGTGGCGATCTCACTGGTAAACCCGCTCTTGATCGAGGAAGCAATCGATCACTATATTGCACAGTCCGATCTGCATGGGCTGATTGGGCTTGGAATTTTTGCACTCGTGTTAAACCTGATCTTTATTGTGATGGTAAAACTCAGAATGTATGCAATGGCGGTGATCTCCAACAAAATTTTGCTTCAGATCCGTCAGGATCTCTATGAGCACATTCAGACGCTGTCGTTTTCATTTTTTGACAGCAGACCGACCGGAAAAATCCTTGCGCGTATCATCGGGGATGTCAATTCCTTAAAAGATGTGCTGGTCAATGTGGTCACAACACTGGTGCCGGAATTTGTGACGGTAGTCGGAGTCGTTGTGATCATGCTGGTAAAAGACTGGCGGCTTGCGCTTGCGTCTCTGTCCACGATCCCGCTGATGATCGCGGGAATCTGGTTTGTACAGACGGCATCCCACAAACGCTGGCAGATTTTCCGGAAAAAGGCATCCAACTTAAATGCCTACGTCCATGAAGATATCGCCGGAATGAATGTAGTGCAGAGTTTCGCAGCAGAGGATGAAACACAGGAGATCTTTGAAGCGTTGACCGACGAACACCAGAAATCATTCGTGGATGCGGTGACTTATGCCGACATGTTTGGCCCGGTCATCGATTTCTGTTGGGGAATCGGTGCGATGATGCTTTATCTGGTCGGCATCCGTTTTCTGGGATTTGAAAAAGTATCGGTCGGACTTCTGGTTGCATTCGGAACTTATATCAATATGTTCTGGAACCCGATCATGAACTTGAGCAATTTTTATAACAATCTTGTCACAAATCTTACGGCGGCAGAGCGTATTTTTGATATCTTAGATACCGACGCTGACATTGTGGACGCAAAAGATGTGACAGAGCTGCCGGATATTAAGGGAAGCGTCGAGTTTTCCCATGTGAATTTTACTTACGACAAAGGAACACCGGCGGAGACAAAGGTGCTTTCCGATGTCAGCTTTTCTGTACAACCGGGTGAGACGATCGCACTGGTCGGTCCGACCGGAGCAGGAAAAACAACGATCGTAAACCTGATCAGCCGTTTTTATGACATTGAAGAGGGCAAAATTTTAGTGGATGGTTACGACTTGACAAAGGTTTCCATTGAGAGCTTAAGGCGTCAGATGGGTGTTATGACGCAGGATAATTTTATCTTTCATGGAACCGTCCGTGACAACATTTTATATGGGAAATTAGATGCGACAGATGAAGAAATGATCGCTGCTGCAAAGGCAGTCAATGCGCATGATTTCATTATGAAAATGGAAAAAGGTTATGACACGGAATTAAAAGAACATGGGGCAGGACTTTCCATCGGACAAAGACAGCTCATCGCATTTGCGAGAACGATGATTTCCATGCCGAAAATCCTCATTTTAGATGAGGCAACATCCAGCATTGATACACATACAGAACTTTTAGTGCAGCAGGGAATCGAGGCATTGCTTTCCGGCAGAACCAGTTTTGTGATCGCACACAGACTCTCCACGATTCAGAATGCGGACCGCATTTTTGTGATCGACAAGGGCGGTATTTTAGAACAAGGAAGTCCGGCAGAGCTGATGGAGAAAAAGGGCGCTTATTATAAACTTTATATGGCGCAGTTTGCAGGTCTGCAGGAGTAAAAAAATATTTGCTGCTCACACAGTACGTGTGAACGGCAGCAAAAACGAAACAGAAAATTTCTACAGGAGGATGCGATGTTTTTAACCACACTTTGTTATATCGAAAAAGATGACTGTTACCTGATGCTGCACCGGGTAAAAAAGGAAAACGACCTGAACCATGACAAGTGGATCGGTGTCGGCGGCAAGTTTGAAGCGGGGGAAATGCCGGAAGAATGTATGCTGCGTGAGGTAAAGGAAGAGACAGGTCTCACCCTGACATCTTACCGCGCGCGGGGCGTCATTACCTTTATTTCCAACGAGTGGGGTATCGAATATATGCACTTATTTACGGCAGACCAGTTTACCGGGGAGATGACTGACTGCGACGAGGGAGAACTTGTCTGGGTTCCGAAAAAGGAGATCAAAGACCTGAAACTGTGGGAAGGTGACAAAATATTCCTGCGGCTTTTGGATGAGTGTGAGGAATATTTTTCGCTGAAGCTGGTATACGAAGGCGATACGCTGGTCGATAAAAAACTTATCATTGCCGGGAAAGAACAGAAAGCAGAGTGACAGGCCGGTAACAAAGGAGAGAAACATGATAACAAAAACTTACCCGGTCGGCACCCTGCCTGCTTATAAATATGTAGTAGTTTTATCTGAATATCAGGGCAAAATTTTGTTGAGCAGACACAAAAAACGCACCACATGGGAGACACAGGGCGGAAAGATTGAACCGGGAGAGACACCGCTTATGGCGGCAAAGCGTGAACTTTACGAGGAGTCCGGGGCAGTGGATTTTGAGATAGAGCCGTTGTGCGACTATTGGGCGGGAGAGGTGCAGACCAAAGAAGAAGGAAATGGACGTGTCTTTCTTGCAAAGGTAAAAAAGCTGTCAGCCATGCCGGAAAGTGAGATGGCAGAGGTACGCACCTTTGACGAACTGCCGGAAAAACTGACTTATCCGGCGATCACACCGACACTGTTTGAGCGGAAAAAACAGGGCATCGGGAAACGTCTGCTTTACGGCACTGGAAATCCTGCAAAATTAAGTCTAATGCGGAAAAATTTAGAACAGCTGCAGATAGAGATCGTTGGGTTATCGGATATTGATGTGGCAGTACCACAGGCAGACGAGGATGGCGATTCGCCGCTGGAAAATGCAAGGAAGAAGGCAAAGTGTTATTACGAGGCTTTTCAGATTCCGGTGTTTTCCTGTGACACAGGTCTGTATTTTGAAAATGTCCCGGAAGATAAACAGCCGGGCGTGCATGTCAGGAGGGTGAATGGAAAAAATCTGTCAGACGCGGAAATGCTTGCATATTACAGCGGACTTGCTGCAGAGTATGGTGGTCTGCATGCATACTACCGCAATGCCATCTGTCTTATCATGGATGAGGAACATATTTATGAGTCGATGGATGAAACGTTCTCGAGCGAACCATTTCTGATCACGTCGGTCCCGCACCCGGATGGAATCCGCAGGGAGGGATTTCCACTTGACTGCCTGTCGGTGGATCTTACAACCGGAAAGTACTATTATGACCTCGATCCGGCAGAACTTGGAAAGGTTGCCGCAGAAGACGGAAGTCGGCGGTTTTTTGAAAAAATAACTGGTATTTTCCCACACAATATGTTATAATCCTAAAATGACTGTGATAGTCGTAGTACGCCCTTTTTTCCGAAAGACAGGCGAAACCCTTGAAAAACGGGGGTGCTCGACAGGAACATAGAATGAAATGAACGGAAAAAAGTACATCAAGTATTCATATAAAGTTTGAAGGAGGAAATGAGTAATAATGAGTGTACAGGTGGAAAATTTAGAAAAGAACATGGCAAAACTTACGATCGAAGTTGCAGCTGAGAAGGTAGAGGATGCAATCCAGGCTGCATATATGAAAGAGAAAGGAAAGATCAGCGTTCCAGGTTTCCGTAAAGGTAAAGTGCCGAGAAAGATGATCGAGAAAATGTACGGAGCAGGCGTATTCTATGAGGATGCTGCAAATACCCTGATCCAGGAGAACTACGCACAGGCAGTAGAAGAGAGCGGTGTGGACGTCGTTTCAAGACCGACTATCGAAGTGGTACAGATCGAAGCTGGCAAACCTTTCATCTTCACAGCAGAAGTTGCTGTAAGACCGGAAGTAAAACTTGGTAAATACAAAGGCGTACAGGTAACAAAGATCGATACAACAGTATCTGATGAGGAAGTTGCAGCAGAGCTTGAAAAAGAGAGACAGAAGAACTCCAGAACTGTTACTGTAACAGACAGACCGATTGCTGAGGGAGATACAGCAGTGATCGATTTCGAAGGATTCGTTGATGGTGTTGCATTTGAGGGCGGCAAAGGAGAGAATCATCCGCTTGAGATCGGTTCCCACTCTTTCATCGATACATTCGAAGATCAGTTAGTAGGAAAGAATGCCGGAGATGAAGTAGACGTAAACGTTACATTCCCGGAGAAATATCAGGCAGCAGATTTAGCAGGAAAACCTGCATTATTCAAAGTTAAGATCCACGAAGTAAAAGCAAAAGAACTTCCGGAGTTAAACGATGAGTTCGCACAGGATGTATCTGAGTTCAATACTTTAGAAGAGTACAAAGAGGACTTAAAGAAACACTTAGAGGTTCAGAAAGAGGACGAAGCAAAACGCACAAAAGAGGATGAGGCAATCCAGAAGATCATTGACAAATCTACAATGGAGATTCCGGAAGCAATGATCAAAACCCAGTGCGAGAACATGGTAAATGAATTTGCTCAGAGACTTGCTCAGAGCGGACTTTCCATGGAGCAGTATATGCAGTTCTCCGGTCTTACATTAGACAAATTAGAAGAGCAGGTTCGTCCGGAAGCTGAGACACGTATTAAGAGCAGTCTTGTATTAGAGCAGATCGCAAAAGACGAGAACATCGAAGTAAGCGAGGAAGAGATCGACGCTGAGATCGAGAAAATGGCAAAAGCTTATGGCATGGAAGCAGACAAGCTCAAAGAATACATGGGCGACGCTGAGAAAGAATCCATGAAGAGAGATATTTCCGTAACAAAAGCAGTTGATCTTGTTATGGAGAACGTAAAAGAAAGAGCAAAAGCTAAGACTAAGAAAGAAAAAGAAGCGGAAGCTGAAGAAAACGCAGAAGAATAAGAGAGGCTTCGTCGAAAGCGGACAACATACAACAGACTGGCTCATTCGGGCCGGTCTGTTTAAGCATATAAGCAATAATTAAATTTTTATAAACAAAATGGATTGGAGGAAAACAAAATGAGTTTAGTACCTTACGTCATTGAGCAGACCAGCAGGGGAGAGCGTAATTATGATATTTACTCCCGTTTATTAAAAGACAGAATCATTTTCCTCGGAGAAGAAGTGAATGAGACAACAGCAAGTCTTACCGTAGCACAGTTACTTTTCTTAGAGTCAGAAGATCCTGGAAAAGATATCCAGTTATATATCAATTCCCCGGGTGGAATGGTAACAGCAGGACTTGCAATTTATGATACAATGCAGTACATCAAATGTGATGTATCCACGATCTGTATCGGACTTGCAGCAAGTATGGGAGCATTTTTACTTTCCGGCGGTACCAAAGGAAAGAGACTTGCGCTTCCGAACGCAGAGATCATGATCCATCAGCCGTCCGGTGGAGCAAAAGGTCAGGCGACAGAGATCCAGATTGCAGCAGAGAATATCTTAAAGACGAAAAAACGTTTGAATGAGATCCTTGCTGCAAATACCGGAAAACCATATGATGTGATCGCAGCAGATACAGAGCGTGATTATTATATGTCTGCGGAAGAAGCAAAGGCATATGGTCTGATTGATGATGTCATCACAAATCGATAGAATACGGAGAAACAGCAATTATGGCAGGAAGAAATGACGATAAATTCCGTTGTTCCTTTTGCGGGAAGACGCAGGATCAGGTTCGCAAGCTGATTGCAGGACCAAACGGTGCATATATCTGTGACGAGTGCGTGGATATCTGTGCTGAAATTATCGATGAAGAATTAGAAAATGATGAGGCAGCAGGTGAAGTGGCAGAGCCGGAAGAGCAGATTAATCTGTTAAAGCCGGAAGAGTTAAAGGCATTTTTGGATGATTATGTCATTGGACAGGATCAGGCAAAAAAAGTGCTGTCTGTGGCTGTCTATAACCATTATAAAAGAATCATGGCCGGAGATGACCTCGGTGTAGAGCTTCAGAAGAGCAACATTCTGATGTTAGGACCGACCGGTTCCGGAAAAACACTGTTGGCACAGACATTAGCGAGAGTCTTAAACGTTCCATTTGCAATCGCAGATGCGACCACACTGACGGAGGCCGGATATGTTGGAGAGGATGTTGAAAATATCCTTTTAAAGATCATTCAGGCGGCTGATTATAACATTGAACGTGCACAGCGCGGAATTATCTATATCGACGAGATCGACAAGATCTCCAAAAAATCTGAAAATGTATCCATCACCAGAGATGTATCCGGTGAGGGTGTACAGCAGGCATTATTAAAAATCTTAGAGGGAACTGTTGCGTCTGTTCCGCCACAGGGTGGAAGAAAGCATCCGCAGCAGGAGTTGATCCAGATCGACACGACCAACATCTTATTTATCTGCGGCGGTGCGTTTGACGGACTTGAGAAGATCATTGAGACCAGAATGGATCAGAAGACGATCGGATTTAATGCAGATATCCGTGACAAGAGAGATTACAATATCGGTGATGTGTTAAAACATGCACTTCCACAGGATTTTGTAAAGTTCGGGTTGATCCCTGAGTTTATCGGACGTGTGCCGGTAACGGTATCTTTGGATATGCTTGACAGGGACGCATTGATCCGCATTTTACAGGAGCCGAAAAATGCGCTGACCAAACAGTATCAGAAGCTGTTTGAGTTAGACGGTGTAGCGCTTGACTTTGACGAAGAAGCACTTGAGGCGATTGCAGATAAAGCGTTAGAGCGCAAGACAGGAGCGCGTGGACTTCGTGCGATCATGGAGGCTGTTACATTAGATCTGATGTACCACATTCCATCGGATGAATCCATTACACAGTGCCAGATCACAAAAGAGATGGTGGATGAACAGCTTGCGATCGAAGAACGTGAACTTGAAAAGATAGAGGAAAAACAGGTTGGATAATAAAGCGATGAAAATGCCTGCGGTGGCACTTCGCGGAATGGTCATCCTTCCGGGGATGATCGCACATTTTGATGTGAGCCGTGAAAAGTCGATTCATGCAGTAGAACAGAGTATGATGGATGAACAGAAGATCTTCCTTGTTGCACAGCGTGATGTGGAGCAGGAAGAGCCTGGCATCGAAGATTTATATCATATCGGTATTATTGCAGAGGTCAGGCAGGTCATAAAATTACAAAACAACATCGTCAGAGTTTTAGTGGAAGGAACAGAGCGGGCACAATTGTCCGCTTTTGTTTCTCAGACGGACTTTTTAGAGGTGGAACTCACGCGGTGTGAAGAAATTGATGAGGGATTGTCGGACGAGGCAAAAACGGCTATGGTGCGCAGTGTACAGGACACATTTGAAAAATATGTAACTGTCAACCCGCGTGTCGGAGGTGAAATGCGCAGACAGGTCAGGGAAGAAAAGAATCTGCCGAAGATCATGGATCTGATCGCCAACAATCTTCCTTTTTATTATGAACAGAAGCAGGAAATATTAGAGGCAGTTTCACTGACGGAGCGCTATGAAGTTTTGATGGCGCTTCTTTTAAAAGAAATTGAGATCACTGCGATCAAAAATGAATTCCAGGCAAAAGTAAAGAAACGTGTGGATAAGAACCAGAAGGAATATATCCTGCGTGAACAGATGAAGCTGATCCGGGAAGAACTCGGCGAGGATAATGCGGAGTCAGATGCGGATGCCTATTTAGAACAGTTGAAAAAGTTAAAGGCAGACAAAGAAGTCAAAGAAAAGATCAGAAAAGAGATCTTACGCTTTAAAAATATCAGTGGAAGTTCTTCGGAGAGTGCAGTCAGTCGCGGTTATATCGAGACCATGTTAGAACTGCCGTGGAATAAGGCATCCAAAGATAACAAGGATCTGAAAAATGCAGAGCGCATTTTAAATGAAGATCATTACGGATTGGAAAAAGTAAAAGAGCGTATGTTAGAGTTCCTTGCTGTGCGCAATCTGACGAAAAAGGGCGAGAGCCCGATCGTATGTTTAGTCGGACCGCCTGGTACCGGAAAGACGAGCATTGCCCGTTCCGTGGCGCGTGCACTTGATAAAAAGTATGTTCGAATCAGTTTAGGCGGCGTCCGTGACGAGGCAGAGATCCGTGGACACCGGAAAACTTATGTCGGTGCGATGCCGGGACGTATTGTCAATGGTCTGCGCAGTGCCGGCGTGAAAAACCCACTGATGCTGCTTGATGAGATCGATAAAATGAGCAGCGATTATAAGGGCGACACTGCATCTGCCATGCTTGAGGTGCTCGACGCAGAGCAGAACTGTAAGTTCCGCGACCACTATATCGAGGTTCCGATTGATCTGTCAGAGGTACTGTTTATTGCGACGGCGAACTCTGTACAGGATATCCCGCGTCCACTGCTTGACCGTATGGAACTGATCGAGGTGAGCAGCTATACGGAAAATGAGAAGTTCCATATTGCAAAAGAGCATTTGCTGCCGAAGGTAAAAGAGAAAAACGGTTTAAAGCCGGAACAGTTAAAGATCAGTGACCGTGCGCTGCAAAAGATCATTTCCGGTTATACAAGGGAAGCAGGTGTGCGTAATTTAGAGCGCAGGCTGTCTGAAATTACAAGAAAATCTGCAAGGAAAGTATACGAATCCGAAGTCAAATGCGTAAAAGTTACAGGTCAGAATGTAGAAAAATATCTTGGAAAAGAGAGATATACGTTTGATCAGAAAAACGAGAACGATGAGGTCGGAATCGTGCGCGGTCTGGCATGGACGAGCGTCGGCGGTGATACGTTGGAGATCGAGGTCAACGTGATGCCGGGCAAAGGCGAAGTACAGCTTACCGGACAACTCGGAGATGTGATGAAAGAGTCCGCACAGGCAGGCTTAAGTTATATCCGTTCGGTAGGGGAAAAATATCATATTCCAAAGAAGTTTTTTCAGGAAAATGACATTCATATCCATATCCCGGAGGGGGCAGTGCCAAAAGACGGACCGTCCGCAGGTATCACGATGGCGACGGCAATGCTTTCTGCGATCACACAGACTCCGGTCCGTGCGGATGTCGCAATGACAGGAGAGATCACACTGCGCGGCAGAGTTCTCCCGATTGGTGGCTTAAAAGAAAAGATCCTTGCAGCGAAGAATGCCGGAATCAAAACGATCTGCATTCCGAAGAAAAACGAGAAGGATGTGGAGGAGATTTCTGCGGAGATCAAAAAAGGCTTAGAACTTGTATTTGTGGAAAAAATGCAGGAAGTGCTGGAAGTGGCATTTGTAAAAAGGAGAAAAACATGGTAATAAAAAATGTAAACCTGGAAATTGTCTGCGGTGTGACCAGCAAGGTGCCGGATACCGCATATGCGGAGGTGGCTTTTGCAGGAAAATCAAACGTTGGAAAATCATCTCTGATCAATGCACTGATGAACCGCAAAGCACTGGCGCGTACTTCCGCACAGCCTGGAAAAACGCAGACCATCAACTTTTACAATATCAACGATGCCATGTACCTTGTCGATCTTCCGGGATACGGCTATGCAAAGGCATCCGAGGAAGTGAAGGCAAAGTGGGGAAAAATGATCGAGAATTACCTTCACACTTCAAAGCAGTTAAAGGCAGTCTTTCTTTTGATCGATATCCGCCACGATCCGTCTGCAAACGACAGAATGATGTATGAGTGGATGGTGTATCAGGGATTTGCACCGATCATTATTGCGACCAAACTCGATAAGATCAAACGAAGCCAGATCCAGAAAAATGTCAAAGCGATCCGCGAGGGCTTAAATGTACAGCCGGGAACCACGATCATTCCGTTTTCTGCAGAGACGAAGCAGGGGCGTGACGAGATCTGGGAGCTGATCGATTCTTTCGTGCTGCCGCAGGAAGAAAAATAGCCTGTTTAAAAATATGTCAGAATATGGTATGCTGAAACTATAAAAATTTACAAAAAGCAAAAAATCTTAACAGGAAGCAAACTCTTATCAGATTGCGCCTGTATGAGGTTCATGCTAAAATAATCACAATGACGAAGAGTCAGTATCGGAGGATAGCCATGAAAAAGAAAAAAATCGTAATAGCACTTGGTCATGAAGCACTTGGTACCACATTACCGGAGCAGAAAGAGGCAACAAAACGCACTGCAAAAGCGGTTGCTGATTTTATCCGCGATGATTATCAGGTAGTCATTACACACAGTAACGGGCCACAGGTTGGTATGATCCATACAGCAATGAATGAGTTCTGCAGATTATATCCGGAGTATACCGCTACGCCAATGTCTGTATGTTCTGCAATGAGTCAGGGATATATCGGTTACGATTTACAGAATGCTATCCGTGCCGAGCTGCTGAATAAGGGAATTTATAAGACAGTTTCCACAGTTCTGACACAGGTTGTTGTCGATCCATATGATGAGGCTTTTTACAAACCAGGTAAGGTGATCGGACGTGTGATGACAGAAGAAGAAGCTGAGGCAGAGGAGAAAAAAGGAAATCATGTCACAGCAGTAGAAGGAGGATTCCGCCGTATCGTTGCAGCACCGAAGCCAATGGATATCGTTGAAATCGATGCGATCCGTGCATTATCGGATGCAGATCAGGTTGTTGTTGCCTGCGGAGGTGGCGGTATTCCGGTACTTGCACAGGACAATAATTTAAAAGGTGCGAGTGCAGTCATTGAAAAAGACCTTGCAGCAGGAAAATTAGCAGAACTTTTAGATGCTGACATGTTAGTCATTTTAACAAGTGTGGACAATGTATGTCTGAATTACGGCACAGAGAATGAGAAACCTCTTTCGACCATGACTGTTGCAGAAGCAAAACAGTATATGGAAGAAGGTCAGTTCGGAGAGGATGACATGCTGCCAAAGATTCAGGCGGCCATTGATTTTATTGGAGATTCCGCAATCCGTTCCGTACTTATTACAAAGCTGAACAAAGACGGCACCTATGTGAGCGGTGGACCGGGTACGATGATCACGAAATAAACTGCCATTTTTATGGTAATAATAAGACTGAATCGATTGCCGAAAATAAATTTTTTTACGAGGAAAAAAGATGTTTAGAAAAACAAAAATTGTTTGTACTTTAGGACCTTCAACAGATAAGGAAGGTGTATTAAAACGCCTGATCGAAGAGGGAATGAACGTTGCCCGTTTTAATTTTTCCCATGGTGACCATGAGGAGCAGTTAGGACGCCTTCAGATGTTACAGAAACTTCGTAAGGAATTAAAGCGTCCAGTCGCAGCACTGCTTGACACAAAAGGACCGGAGATCCGCCTGAGAGATTTTACGGACGGAAAAGTCGAGCTTAAGGATGGACAGACTTTTACCCTGACAACCGATGAGATTATGGGAGATGCAAAACGTGTTTCCATTACTTATAAAAACCTGCCGGAGGATGTAAAACCGGGAGATCGCATTCTGATCGATGATGGTCTGATCGGAATGGAAGTAAAAGAAATCAAGGTGACATCTGGTGCAAAGGCAGATAAAGATGGCAATAAGCCAAAAGATATCATCTGCCAGGTGTTAAATGGCGGTGTGATCTCCAACAGAAAAGGCGTGAACGTTCCGAATGTAGAATTGTCCATGCCATATATCAGCGAAAAAGATTATGGTGATATCGTATTTGCGGTAGAGCATGATTATGATTTTATTGCTGCATCTTTTGTCCGTACCGCAGATGATGTGCTTGCAATCCGCAAGATCCTTGCAGAAAAAGGCGGCGAGGATATCAATATCATTGCAAAAATTGAAAATATGCAGGGTGTACAGAATATTGACGATATTATCCGTGTTTCCGATGGAATCATGGTAGCGCGTGGTGATATGGGTGTTGAGATCCCGTTAGAGGATGTACCGGTGATCCAGAAGATGATAATTAAAAAAGTATACGATGCAGGCAAGAAGGTTATCACAGCGACTCAGATGCTTGATTCCATGATGAAACATCCGCGTCCGACCAGAGCAGAGGCAACTGACGTTGCAAATGCAATCTACGACGGAACCAGTGCGATCATGCTCTCCGGAGAGACAGCTGCAGGTATGTATCCGATCGAGGCTTTAAAGACTATGGTGCGTATTGCAGTCCGTACGGAACAGGATATCAATTACTTACAGCGTTTTAAAATGCGCAAAACCATGAGCAACCCGGATGTGACCAATGCAATCTCCCATGCGACATGTACAATGGCGGGAGATTTGAATGCGGCAGCAATCATCACGGTAACAAAATCAGGACGTACCGCCCGCATGGTTTCCAAATATCGTCCAAACTGTCCGATTATCGGAGGATGTCTGACAGAAAAGATTTACCGTCAGCTTGCATTATCCTGGGGTGTGATCCCGCTTATGATCGAGGAAAAGACACAGGCAGAAGAGCTGTTTGACTATGCAGTCGATGCAGCAGAAGCAGCAGGAATCATTTCAAAGGGCGATGTTGTTGTCTTAACCGCAGGAGTTCCTCTTGGTGTATCCGGTACGACCAACCTGATCAAGGTGCAGGTGGCAGGACATATCTTAGTGGAGGGACAAGGAATCGGAACACAGAAGATTTCTGCAAATCTCTGCGTTTGTCACAATGAAGAAGATCTTAAAAACTTTAAAGTCGGGGACATCATTGTTGCAAAAGATACCAGCAATGCCATGATGACACAGATGCGTGAGGCATCCGGACTCATCGTGGAAGCATCCGGTGAAAACTGCCATGCGGCGATTGCAGGATTAAGCCTTGATATTCCTGTCCTGATCGGTGCAAAACATGCGCTTGATGTCTTAAAATCCAGTGCATATGTAGAATTGGATTGTGAGAACGGACTTGTGACAGCAAATTAATTTGCAACAAATTTTGTTAACTGGAAATAGAAGATTAAAGTGAAAGAGAAAAGGATATGAAAGGCTCTAGAGAGGGGCTACATATCCTTTTTTCCATATTCCGGTCCAGTATAACAGATACAGGATTATGGCGGAGGTCCCATTACTGATTACAACGGAATACCAGACGGATGCCACTCCCATATGAAATACATTTGCGCATATCCAAAGAGACAACAGACGGAATATCCATATCCGGGAAGCATCTACGAGCATTGTGATCAGTGTATGCCCACATCCCTGGAACAATCCCTGTGATACATTATAAAAAGCGTTTGTAAAGCACCAGAATGCAATAATGGATAAATAGTCTGCAGCCAGAGGGATGACTTTGGCATCTGTTGAAAAGAATGATACCATAGTCTGGGAAACAGGGCGTCTTGAAAAAATGAATCCCAGAATAAGTAAAAAGAAGGTGCACATTTTTAATGAATAATGGAAGGTTTTCTTCGCCCGCTCTGTGTTTCCGGCTCCCATATTTTGTCCAACTATAGTAGAAACGGCGGAACCGACACCACTGGCTGGCATTGTGATAAGACTGTTGATTTTGTTGCCAATACCATAGGCGCTGGTTGCAATATAACCATAAACATTTACATTTCTGGTCATGATCAGCGTACCTAGCTGCATGGTGCTGCCGCCAATCGCAGTTGGCAGACCGATTTTGATAATGGCATGTATCATTTTCTGGTCAAAGACAAAATTTTTAAAAGAAATCCGTATGAGCTGATCTGATTTTGTAAGAAGAATCAGTCCAATGAGAGCGCAGGGGATTTTTGCTATAAGTGTGGCAAATGCTGCGCCTCCGATTCCAAAGTGGAACACAATGAGGAAAAGAGGATCTAATATCAGATTGATCATGATACCAAGCAGATTGAGAAGCATGGGTTTTACAGTGTCCCCCTGCGCCTGTTTCACGGCTGTGAATAAATTGATCATGAACAGAAATGGCATATCAAGGACCACAATTCTTAAATAAGTAAGACCGTACTCATAGACCACTCCCCTGGCACCGAGCCAGTTGACTAATGCCGGGGATATCAGCCAGCACAGTAATGCACAGATGAGGGAGAAACCAAGGGATGTAATACAGATATGATTTGCCATTTTGTTTGCCTGTTCATCTTTTCTGGCACCAAGGTATTGCGATATAAGAATTGCACCTGCGGTTGTTATGCCGCTGCCAAAACTGTTAAGGATATTTTGAAATGGTGATACGAGCGTTATGGCAGACTGGTTTTCAGTTCCGATCCGTCCAAGCCAGAATGTGTCCGTAAGATTATACATCGACTGGATAAAACTATTGATCATGACCGGAACGGCGAGCATAAGGATTGCCTGGGACAGGTTTCCATTTAGAATCATATTTCGTTTATTTTCAGATATTTGTTTTGGCATAGGAGCTCCTTGTGGATTTATAAAATATGTTGACAGTTTATATTCATATGGTTCATAATATGACAAAAAAACAGTATATTCCTTGAAAAAAATGATGAAAACACATAAAAGTACAGAAAAATGGAGAATTATATGTTTCAGGATATGTCAAAAGATTTTGATATTAAGAAGATCAGAAGAAGTAATACAATATCTGAAAGTAACTGCGAGCCACATGTACATCCATTTCATGAAATTTTTTATCTTTCCAGTGGAGAGTGCACCAGCTTTATTGATCACAATATCTATAAGTTTGGAAAAGGTGATCTTGTAATCGTTCCGGGTGGCTGTCTGCATAAGACAGTATATACCGGGAAAGGAATTCATGAAAGGATTGTTATCAGTTTCCGGCAGGAGATTACGGATTGGATCAAAGAACAGATCGGAGCGGAATATCTTAAGAACTGTATGGTTCCGGGGGTAATCAATATACCGGAAAAACGCAGAAACTATGTGGATTCCCTGCTGGATAAGTTAATGTTTGAAAATGATACGCCGGACATATTATCAACGGCATTTATAAAAGCAGGACTTGTTGAACTTTTGCTGTTTATCATAAGATGCAAGGAGTATGAGGACAATGTTATAAAAGAGATTGATGTTGATAACCGAAAAATCCAGGAAGTTGCAACATATATTTTTGAACATTATACAGAAAATATTTTGCTGGAAGATGTGGCGGATAAATTTGACATGAGTAAGTCATTTTTGTCTAAGAGATTTAAGACAGCGACGGGGTTCGGGTTTAAAGAATATATTATTAATCTCCGGATACAGAATGCATGCAGGCTGCTGCTGGAAACGAATAAATCTATCACAGATATTGCTTTTGAATGTGGATTTAATGACAGTAACTATTTTGGGGATTCATTTCGAAAGATAAAAGGTATATCACCACGCAAATACAGAAAAAATGAAACATTTTAGTTTGGGATACAAAAGAAGCCTTCATAAAAAGAAGGCTTCTTTTGTCAGGTAAAGACAGGCAGGGAGGTTAGCCCATCGTTACTTCTACATTTACATCTTTCTTCTCAGCCGAGAATGGAATCGTATTTCCCTCTACCGGCTGTCCATCCACGATCATGGAAACTACACCTTTTTCTACATGATTTGGATTCTTTACGGTGATATGGTAGCTGACACCGCGGAAATCACGTTTTGCGGTAAAACCATCTAATTTGGATGGAATACAAGGATCAACAGTCAGACCATCATAATCCGGGCGGATACCAAGGATAAACTGGGAAACATTGAGGAAGGTCCATGCGGCGGTTCCTGTCAGCCAGCTGTTCTTTGCCTCACCGAAGTTCGGGGCGTCTTTTCCGGCAATCATCTGGGAGTATACATAAGGCTCTGTGCGGTGGATCTCGCTGATATCCTCAATGTATGCAGGACAGGTTCTTGTATATACCTGCCAGGCACGGTTGCCTCTGCCAACTACAGTCTCTGCGATAGAGATCCATGGGTTGTTGTGACAGAAGATACCTGCGTTTTCTTTGTATCCTGGTGGATAAGAAGAAATCTCACCAAGTTCCACATGATATCTGTGGTAAGGCGGCTGTAACAGTACGATACCGTATTTCGTGTCGAGATATTTTTCGACGGATTCCATTGCCTTTAAGCAGCAGCCTTCCTCTAAACCAATCTCAGCCATAACACAGAAGCCCTGTGGCTCAATAAAGATCTTGCCATCTTCGCATTCTTTTGAACCGATCTTATTTTTGTAATGATCGTAAGCACGCAGATACCATTCGCCATCCCAGCCGGCATCCATAACGGTTTTTTCCATCTCTGCGATTGCTTTCTCTGCAAGTTCTGCTTCCTCCGTCATGCCCTGATGGCGGCAGATTGCTGCATAATCTTTTCCGTAGCGGACAAACATACCTGCGATAAATACGGATTCAGCATTCGGGCCTTCGGAAGGACCAAAAGTCTGGAAAGATTCACCCGGCTCAGTCGAGAAGCAGTTTAAGTTGAGACAGTCGTTCCAGTCGGCACGTCCGATCAGCGGTAAATTGTGCGGTCCCAGATGTTCCATTGTATAATGGAAGGAACGGCGCAAATGCTCCATGAAAGTGGTTGCTTTGGAAGCATCGCTGTCATATGGTGTCATCTCGTCGAGAATTGAGTAATCGCCGGTCTCTTTGATATAAGCTGCAGTTCCGGCGATCAGCCATAACGGATCATCGTTAAAGCCGCTTCCGATGTCAGAGTTGCCTTTTTTGGTGAGCGGCTGATACTGATGATAAGCACTTCCGTCCTCGAACTGGGTAGCTGCGATATCTAAGATACGCTCTCTCGCACGGTCAGGGATCAGATGTACGAAACCGAGCAGATCCTGACAGGAATCACGGAATCCCATGCCACGGCCGATACCGGACTCAAAGTAAGATGCGGAACGGCTCATGTTAAAGGTAACCATACACTGATACTGGTGCCAGATGTTGACCATACGGTCTAACTTCTCCTCGCTGGAAGAAACAGTAAAATGGGACAGCAGTTCGTTCCAGTAATCTTTTAATTTGGCGAGTGCCGCGTCTGCTTTTTCTGCGGTATCAAAACGGGAGAGAAGTTCATCGGCACGTTTGCGGTTGATGACTCCATCCTCAGCACGTCCAACCCATTTTTCCTCTACCGGATTCTCAACATAACCAAGTACGAAAACGTAGGTCTTTGTCTCGCCCGGAGCAAGAGATACTTCAAGGTGGTGGGAACCGATCGGTGCCCAGCCGCTTGCAACAGAATTCTTTGAAGTTCCGTTTACAACAACTTCCGGAGCAGAGTTTTCACCGTAAGCGCCTAAGAACGAGTCACGGTCTGTATCAAAACCGGCGATCGGAGCGTTGACAGCGTAAACAGCGTAATGATTTCTGCGCTCTCTGTATTCGGTCTTATGATAAAGAGCAGAACCGTGGATCTCAACCTCACCGGTGGAGAAGTTACGCTGGAAGTTGGTCATATCGTCCATTGCGTTCCACAGGCAGAACTCTACATATGAGAAAACAGAAAAATTGCGGGTTTCATTGCTCTCATTGGTAAGGGAGAGTTTTCCAACTTCACATGTCTCACCGACCGGAACAAAAGAGGTAAGCTCTGCGGTCAGTTTATTTTTGGTTCCTTTAAATACGGAATAACCCATACCGTGACGGCAGCTGTAAGCATCCAGTTCTGTTTTGGAAGGCATCCAGCCCGGATTCCAGATCGTGTCACCATCTTTAACATAGTAGTAATGTCCATTGGAATCGAGCGGTACATTATTATAACGGTATCTGGTCAGGCGGAGTAACTTTGCATCTTTGTAGAAACTGTAACCGCCGCAGGTGTTTGAGATCAGAGAAAAGAAGTTCTCGGAACCAAGGTAGTTGATCCATGGCAGTGGTGTTTTTGGAGATGTGATGACATATTCTTTGTTGGTGTCATCGAAATAACCGAATTTCATAATAAAATCCTCCATATACATAAATATTGATAAGTAACGATTTCGAAAACGATTAAGTTTTCATTCTTTAATAAAAAGTATATATTCAGAAAGAATAAAAATCAATATAAAACATTGAAAAACAGGCAAATATAGCAGATTAAACAAAAAAAATATACTTTTATGGATGAAAGCGACAATAGCTATTTTCTGATGAATAATTAAAATATTTTACGAAAACGTATAAGAAGTAGATACAAAGTACTGAGATTACAGATAATTGGTCTAATATTTAATGTAAAAATGCACAAAAACTACTACAAAAAAGTGTAAAAAGCGACGAATTGCCAAAAATCAGTTGCAATTTGCTTATGGATGACATATAGTAAAAGTACGAAAACGATTAAGAAATATTTCAGAAACAGGATTTCGTTTTCGAAGAGAAGCTGGAGGTTTCCATGGTATCATTAAAAACGATTGCAGAGAAATGTGGAGTATCTACTGCCACCGTAAGCAAGGCTTTAAATGACCAGAGAGATATCAGCGAAGAGACAAAGAGCCGTGTCAGAAAGACAGCAGAAGCACTTGGTTATTTTCCAAATGCGGCGGCGAGAGCACTAAAGACAAACCGTTCTTATAATATAGGAGTTCTCTTTGAAGAAGAGGCGGGAAGCGGTTTGACACATGAGTATTTTTCCGGAGTGCTGAATGGATTAAAAGTTCAGTCGGAGAAACAGGGATATGACATTACATTTATCAATACCTGTTTTGAAAATCGCAAGATGTCCTATTATGAACATTGCAGATACCGGAATTTTGAAGGAGTTGCAATCGTCTGTGCCGATTTCAATGACCCGGATGTCTTAGAACTGATGAATAGTGACCTGCCGGTCGTTACGATTGATTATGTACATCATAACTGTACGGCAGTCAGTTCCAACAATATTCAGGGTATGGAAGATCTTGTAAAATATATATACGGGCAGGGACATCGGAAAATTGCATATATTCATGGGCAGCAGGCTTCTTACGTTACGAAAGACCGGCTGGCAAGTTTCTACCGGACGGTGGATGAACTTGGTCTGAAGATTCCGGATGAATACATCCGGACAGCAGATTACTTAGAGACCAGGGAGGCAGCAAAACAGACAAAAGAGCTGCTCAATTTAGAAGATCCGCCAACCTGTATCATTTATCCGGATGACACCTCTTTAATAGGAGGAAGGAATGTCATCATAGAGATGGGACTTCGGATTCCGCAGGATATTTCGATTGCAGGATATGACGGAACGAGGATGTCGCAGTTGTTACATCCTCAGCTTACGACGATCAGACAGGACACAGAGCTGATCGGGAGTGAGGCAGCCAAGCGGCTGATTGGCTCTATTGAGAAACCGAGAACAACTCTCGTAGAGAGAGTCGTTATAGAAGGAATCTTAGTTGCAGGAAAATCCGTTGGACGCATTTAAAAGGTAGTTGCAGCTGCCTGCGGACAGCATTATTGCAGAGATGTATGCGGAGGAGCGGCAGAAGATTCCGGACTATCTGCTTTCAAAGCAGCAAAACAACAAAAACAATGGTCAAAAGACCACATATTAAGGAGGAGGGTTTTCTATGAAGAAGAAAATCGTTAGCACATTATTATGTACAGCAATGCTTGTAACCATGATGGCAGGATGCGGCGGTAATAACGCAGCAAACACCAGCACAAACAGTGGAAACAGCAGCTCGGCAGATACGGGCAGCAGTGACGCCGCAGCCACAGATGAGGCAGCTCCGGCGACCGAAGCTGCAGCTTCAGATGCGAGTGCTTCCGATGAAGGAAAAGTACTTAACATCTACTGCTGGAACGAAGAGTTCAAGAGCCGTGTTACAGATCATTATCCTGGATATACAGAGGTGGATGCAACCACAGGTACGATCGGTGATGTAACTGTAAAATGGAACATTACACCGAATGATGACAATGCATATCAGAACAACCTGGACGCAACCTTATTAAAACAGGCCGATGCAGCAGCAGATGACAAGATTGATATCTTTTTAGTAGAAGCTGATTATGCATTAAAATATGTAGATACCGACTACACAATGGCAGTATCAGATCTTGGAATTACTGATTCAGATCTTTCCAAACAGTATCAGTACACCAAAGATGTTGTTACCGATTCCAACGGTGTATTAAAAGGTGTTTCATGGCAGGGCTGTCCTGGCGTATTATTCTATAACAGAGATGCAGCAAAAGCAGTATTAGGATCTGATGATCCTTCAGAAGTTCAGAACTATGTAAAAGACTGGGATACATTCAATGATACAGCAAAGAAGATGAAAGATGCAGGCTACACCATCACATCTTCCGCAAACGATACTTACCGTGTATATTCCAACAACGTTACTTCCAAATGGGTTGTTGATGGCAAAATCAATATTGATGACAACATTATGAAATG
>OGLJ01001072.1_pt1 | contig 25207 bp, 26 predicted proteins | sample 1572801 | NCBI WGS metagenome assembly OGLJ01 (sample SAMEA2581877, study PRJEB24529) | metagenome | biome: Human gut stool | place: China | collected 2011
TACTTAGCAACCAGTTTTCCGTTATATAAACGTTTCTGTACTACATTGATTTTAACAACATGTTGTACTTTATAGTAGTTTAAAACATAGATTATGTACCTATGTAAAATTATATGGTTGTCCAACCTTGTTTCATGTCATTACATTATGTCTAATATTATGTACCCATGTAAAATTATATGGTTGTCCAACTAAACAGGGTGTATATAAATGATCGATTTAATTATGTACCCATGTAAAATTATATGGTTGTCCAACCTCAAAATAACATAGGTTTGGGGAGTGGAATCATTGATGACTACGCATTAAGTCCCTCGCCATCAGGCGGCATAATCAGCCCATGAATATTATAACATACGAAAGACGGCTGTCAAATTACAGAGGTTTGTCCGGCGAGCTTGTTGGAAACTGGGAAATATCATCTTCTAAATCGACTGCTTTACAATATACATAAGTATATGCAAGATATTTGTTCTGTCCATGATTGTCTGTACATAATGAATTTAATCTATTACCAAAGGAATCATATGTACTGTTTATTTTGGCAACTGTACTTGTAAGACCATCAATTTTTTTTGTTACACGGCATATATCATGATTATCGTTAAGATAGTAAATGGCATCTGAATTTACAGAATAAATGCTATCACTATCTTCAAAAGTTTGATCACTTCCAGCAACCACAGAATAATCAGAATTTAAAAGCTGCATCCATGATATGTTTCCATTGTCGTTCAAACAAAAATGTAAAATATTTCCGACTATAGTGTTATCACTAGTTTTTCTGCATTCCTGAATAATAGTTCCATCATCAGGATAGGTAAATGAAAAAGTTACTCCAGTAATAGGAAAGCCGTAATTATCGTCATATGAAAAGGACACAGGACTGTTTACTACTCTTCCACTGGTATCATATTCAATTTGTCCCGATGACATATTTCCATTTTCGTCCGAAAACATATATTTTACAGCATACCAGCACTTATCGCGTTCCTGGTCGGTAAGCTCTACCAATCTTTCCGATGGAAATTCAACTAAAGCATCAGTTTTAATTATAAGTTCGTGAATTTTTGTAGTTTCAAATTGGGATATATAAATCTCTAAAAGACGCTCATAAGCTTCACTTTTATCATTGAGTAATGTAATGGCATTTAACAACTCATTTTCGGCGGTAATATAATCGCCAGCATTAATATAATTATCAGCCGAAGAAATATAACTGTCATATTTTTTAATATTTTTTGAAGTATGGCCAGTATGCGTGTATATATCACTTGGACTGCAGCTGCATAAAATTGTGCTTAAAGTGGTAATACATATTAAAGTGGTAATTAATTTTTTTTTAATCATAATTTGAATAAATCTCCTTTTTAATAATGTGACATGGTATGTTTAGATATTTTCTATAATCTGCACTCTTCCAACCTGTCCGTCTGTAAGCATTACTTTAATGCCCCGAGGGTGATAAGTGGAATTTGTAAGAATTCTGTCAACGATGCCATGTGTAAGTTTGCCTGTAGGCTGGTCCTTTTTTAAAACGATTAATACACTTGCACCAGGTTTTATGCAGGACCTGATTTGGTTATTATTCATATTTTTTATTAGGGAATCCTTTCATAAATTTTTATCATGATAATGATTAAACAAAGATACTATATGTGTCAACAATAATATAGAAAAAGATGGGTGTATGCTAAAAACATACACCCAGAAAGAAAATAATTAAAATGTCATCCTAGTGAATTATTATCAGCAAAAAATTTTAATGCTGAACAATTCAGAAAATATTTCAGCGAGTTTGGAATGATAGTATAATCATTGCCGATTGCCATTCCTGCAATTACAAGGTAGATATAGTTTCCACAGTCACTTATAGTTATTTCTGTAGGAATTTCTATAAACCCGTCATACAGATTAAGATCTGCAAAATCAGGTATTTGATTTTCTGGGCAAAATTTTCTTGTCCGGAAAATGGTAAATGTGTCTATTGGATAGCTCATCTGTAAACGTGTAAGAACATGAAACAGATTACAATCTGCTATCCTGGCATCAACATTATGTGATTGCAAGTATTCTTTAAAAGCTGGCTTTGTTCCATGCTTTTTAATATCTTTTGCAAGCGTTTCAGCTTCTGTAGAACATTGTAATAAAATTGATTCAGAAGATTTGGATAATAATTGGGCATGCGTGAGAACGTCAATACATTTCCAAAAGTCGTCAGTACCAGGAATTAAACAGTCCCAGCCATATGCAGTGCATATGCCATAAAGGAGTTTAAGCTTAATATCTGAATGACAAAATGTTTGCATATTTGAAACGGGATCACCAGATTCTTTTTCCAATATGAAATCAGGTTCACCATCAAATTTAATCTGTTGGTGTTTTATGACCGAAATAATATATAGTAGATTAAGTCGGTCATAAAATTTCCACCCATAAGTATACAAACAATCCAAAACATCGGAATAATTATCATCTTCATCCCAATCATCAGTGCTTCCATAAATTTGGCGTTGTAAATCATAAAATTGCCGTGCCAGCGTTAAAAAGCATTCTCCGGTAATACTAGTATTGCTCATGTGTTTTCCTCCTGCTCCTCCTGCTGTCACTTAATCCCATTAAATAAATAGCCGTAGGGATACACATATAGTCGTAGGCATCGGTCACAATTCCAGTATTAGCGTAATAAGGCGGAGAAATACATAAAACAGCCAAAATACCGGGCATATCTTTATATGTTCCGTTAAAAGTGTAAACATAGCTGTCAATCAAAGACTGAATAGCATTAAGAGAAAAAGTTTCTTCGATAATACTAGCATCATCGGATGTTGCATATTGAAAAAACACTGCTGTGTAAGTACATTTTTTATATGCTAACATTTCGTAATCAGCAATATCAGAGTCCTCTGATATGTTAAAATCAAAGTAGTCATATAATATTGATTGCAGACTGTCATCTTCAAGCCACTCACACTTATCATATGAATAAACAAAATTTATCGGAAGTACTTGTTCCATAAGTATTTCGACTTCATTATTTAGAGGATGATAGTCCAGATCGTCACAAAATGTTAGCAATTCAAAATCCATTTGTGAACCACAGATGCTTGACAACAGTGTGACTAATACTCTTTCTCTTTTTAGTTCTTTAGAGGAATCATAATCAAGAAATTCATTTTCCAGAGATGATGTAAACGGTTCTGGAAACCACTTTTGATAAGAATCGCTATCATGCTGATATTTCCAGGTATCAGAAAAAGTAGCGAGCATATGTGCCGTCGCCATATATTTTTCATAACGCATCATAATTTCCTCCATTAAATATCATCACGGAAGCTTTTCATATACTCTCTGAGATAGTATGCGATAAGGATACTATCCGGTGTATAATCAAGATGAGCCTCGTATGCTGATGATTCATTTGTATATGCTACATAATATACATTTTTTGATGTAAGCAGCCAATATCTGTCATTATCAGCAACCCCAATTTTTTCACCATTAAATACATAATAATCATTCCAGGATAGGCTAAACCGTGAAAGCAATTTCTGTAATGACTCAGTTATTTTTTCTGGATGATTATGAAGAAATTCGGCTAGCTTTGGATTTGATACAATTGTCAACCGTGCCTCATCATTTAGTGCTTCACTTTTTAAAGTGTCCATGTCAATGGCAGCTAACAATTCATCATCTTCATAACTATAGATGTTTTCAATCGTTGCAGAGATGTCATTCTGTTGGTATCCATCAATTGCAAAAGAGTTAATGTTAAATCCCAAATCATTTAGGATATAACGATTAGAACAAATGTCTTCCGCTTTTTTAATGAGAATTTCATCATCATATATATCTTCTTTAATGTGTTTTACGTTAGGAAGATATATATTGATATCTTTAACATACGAACCGACAAGAGCCAGCATTATTTGCCATAGATACCAATCAAGAGTATCTTTTTGAAGTATGTCATGGTAACAGTCTACTTCAAGACCAATTTTCCGGCACTGTTCAAGGGCGGTATCAATATCAATCATTTGTATCACCTGCCTTTATTCTATCTGAACATTGTTTGCTAAAATCCAGATAATTAGCAGTTAAGCTTTTACAGTCGCCATAAACGTCAATATTCCGATGAACCATTGAGTTTGACAGCGGGTAAAAGGAAGTCACTCCACCAGATACAGTTCCTTCTTCCACAAAATTGCAAAAATCAGAGAAAATGATGTTGGCCGCTGTCATATTTGTAACCAGGTGTTGCGGAGCAGAAATATTGATTTCACCACAACTTAATTCACTTGCACTCTTTCCTTTATCTTCAAGGATATCAGGAAAGAAAGCAGCTCGCGGTGGATATATTATCTCATCACACATACGGTATCCGCATATGCAGGTACCAAAATCAAATTCGTTAGCGCTGTCGATATACAGCAGGTCCGAGTTGTCGTTACAATGATTTTTAATAAAATAGTCATTCATGACCTGTCGAGCCCTGTGATTATCAACTGCGCCGATTATAATCCGGTGAGGCTTGAGCTCATATCTCCACTGTTGTTCATAGGGAATTGAACTGAAAATATTTTCAATATCTTCTGGTGTATCAATAAACTTTGGTACACTGGAAACATCAATGCCGTACAAATAACTGTATGCATCGCATAGGGAATCTGATTTAAATTGATTCAAGTCATCTTTCCCAAATGGCTGTCGTACAATATTTTTTTCTTCTACACGGTCACCGTCAACTAATGACAATGCAAAGGAACAATTGTTTTGCCTGCTTTTATCATAGATATACCTTGACAAAAGCGTTGTGAGAAGACCTCCAGTGCCGCCTAAACCTATAAGTACAATCTGATATGTATTATATACATCTTTTATCATATTATTTTCCTCCGTGATACCGAAAATATTCGGTATAAAATAAAAAGAAGCGTTCCGGATATAAGGAACGCTTTAAAAATTTAGTTAAATGAAAATCTTTTTGATGAGAGAAGCTTTTTAGCATATACACTCTCATATTTGATTTCAGCCTGTTCAAACAACTGATCTTTTGACAGCATAATTTGTCTGTCCTGTCCAGAACAGCATCGGAACAATGCAGACTCATTGTCAGCGTCCTGATAAAATGAAAAAACCCCGAATAACCCATATCTCTTCTGCTCATCGATGTCATCGATGTGAGAAAAGAAAGCATCATATGCCCGTCCGTGCGAATGAAATTCTGCGACAGGAATATGAGTAAGTAAAAATTCATCATTTTCATCTAATAATGGATGAACAGATGAAATAGTTGCCTGCTGAAAGGGAAATACCAGCTCATAAGAGTTATTTTCAATGTCCCAGTAGATGCGGCAGAGGCATTCTGCATTGTACAGCTGTGCAACTGTTTTGAAAACAGTTACGATTTTATTATAAATGCCTGCCGGAATTTTTGGCAGACGCAATCCAAAGAATGATATCCCATCTTCCTGTTCAAACATCCATGCGGGATGTACTTTCAGATATCGTTGGGTATCATCTTTTTCAAAATTGGAAAACGGCTGGCGTATTAATTCCAGTTCATTTTGGGTCAGAAAATCAGCAGCGCCTTTTGTACCGCCAAACTTGACCCCTGTCATGATAGTATTTCCAATTTGTTTCATAATTATGGTTGAGGTCATTTTGCATTCGGATATGCCTGCTTTTTCCATTGCCTTACAGATATCCTTTGCGGTATAATTACCCGGCTGTAAGCCTGTATCAACCGTCATACCATAAAACTTAATGACGGTTTTATCATCAACCTTATAAGTTTCCTCCTTTTTGCCGTTTTTTACTGAATTTTTTAAATCTTTGTCCGTATCAAGCGATATGCTGATGCAGACGAGATTGTCTTTGACTTGTGCTACACACCGGTCTTTAAATTCAGGATATTTTTTGATAACAGTATCTAATATTAACTGCTTTGATATTTCCGTCATATCAGTTACATCGATATCCTCCCATTCATTGCCAAAAAAATGTATTTTAAATGGCAATGTAAGAGCATTGAATTCTTTATCATCGCTATTTTGTGGAATAGCAATAATTCTGTTTTCAATTTGAAGAAAGTCGGTCTTTTTACCAAGCGGCAATCCTGCAATTTCGGCAAAGCTTATTAACTGTTCTGTACTTGCTTTACTTTCCTCAAGATTTTCATCTCCAAGCGGAACAGAAAAGTCCCCTATAATTAAGCGGGTTTTTGAGTTTACGGTAAAATCCGTATTTTTGTGAGTACAGCTGTATCCCAGTAAATATGTATCACTGCTTATTTTAACAGCCTGCATATTTTTAAGATAAGGGAATTTCCCCTCAGCAAAAGTTTTTATCTCAAGGTCGCTTATTTCTGCTTGCTCAGCAAATGTGCTGCGAGTAATTGTAAACTTACCGGCACCCTGGATTACAACATGACCTGGAAGAGAGATGCTGTTTTTAATCTGAGAAGATTTTCGCTCCGTTTTGGTCTTTGAATTTTTAGATTCTTTTTTAGTTTCAACTACTGTTACTTCCGGGGCAGCCATGCCCATCATTTCAAAAATATTCATGATTTAACCTCCATATGTACCGGTCATTGCCGGTATATTATAATTTTTATTTAATGCAGCTAATAAAATCTTCATAGCTGATGGCTATTTTGTTAAGCCATTCTTCAGGGAATTTATCCTTTCCCTCAAGTTTTTTAAAAACACTTTCCATTTCCCTGCATCCTGCAGCGGCAAGAGTTACGCTGTTTGACAGGTCCGAATTACCTGTAAATCTAAGAAACAACTGTGGAATTTTTTCCGTCTCTTTTATGGATTTTACAAAAGGTAACTCACAACTTCCCCAGCAGATATGTCCATCATTATATACGTTGGTATATGGATAGGCATACAGCTGGTTTCCTTTCTTTGCATAACAGCGATCCTTAATAAGCTTGCCGTTAGATAGCTGGAGTTTAAAAACTAACTCCGGAAATGGAACGATATATGCCGATTTGTCAAATGACATAAGCCGGCATTCTGCCGGTGTGTTAAGAATAACAACACCAGAAAATCCTGAAATTTCATTATATGGCTGATTGGTCCAGCCTGTAACATATCCTTCAGGAAGTTCCAGCTTTGGCATTGATGTAATATCAGCGTCAGTATTTGTGATACCGGAATTTATTGCATTAATAAAATGCTCAAGTGTTAATACAAACGCAGAACGTTTGTTATTGTTGTCGATTACAGCACAGTGGACTTTTTCACCTGTTGCCGTATCGACTACTGCTTCTAATTTCATTTCTGTACCTCCTACATGCATGCAAAGTGTTTCCGTGCCACTTTAGGCATATTATTGGCCGTATCAATGATTCTTTCAGATTGAACGGATATCAGGTGCAGATCATAGCTTGAGTTTACGATGTATTGCATCAATTCCATGATTTTTTCAGGTGTATAAACTGAAAAGTCAATTTGTGATGTATTTGTAAATGCCATAAGATCACAAATTAGTTTTTCATTTTCCATCCTTTCAATATCTTTGTTTTCAAGTTCAGCCGCATCTTCTAATGCAACATAAACTTTTTGCATGTCTAAATTCATGCTTTTACCTCCTTCTGTCCGATATAACCGGACTAAAAACTTTATTTTTGAAATAAAAAAAAGCGCATGGCATAAAGCCATACGCTTTTTATTTCTGTTAAACAAAGCATACCCCGTCATTTTAACCGGACAGTACCAGAAAAACTTCCGGTAAAATAACGAAATATACAATATATGTAGTATATCATATATTGTATATTTGTAAACTGAAAAATTAAACTTCACCATCGTAAAAATATAAATCACCGTTTACAATTTCATATGAAAGACCGGCTGCTGTAAATGCAATATAATTCCAGTCTGTAGAATAATAAAAAGGTTCACGGTCATCAGTTCCACATTTACGCAGACAACCGTGCCTGTCTTTTTCATAGGCAGGAATTTCTGTCAGTATTTTTATCCGGTGAACGTTAAAACCAAAGCACTGTGAAATCCAGTCTGAAGCCTGCTGTGGTAACATAGCTGCTGAATGTGTGGCAGATTTTAACTCATTGTAATCATCTGCTGACATATTACTGATTGTAACAGGTGCCCACCCCTGCTCCTGCGCTAAGTCACGGGCAAGTTTTTCATTCATTTCCTGAAGAGAAGATATTTTCTGTTTCAGAAGTTGTATCTGTTTATCAGCTTCAAGAAGAATCTCTTTTATAAGGGTATCTTCCTTAGTGGCTATGCGTTCAGCAAGCCCATTGGCATTTTCCTTATATGCCTTGCAAAATGTCTGTTTGTTTCCTTCAAATAACATATATTCTTTTTCAATAACCTCATATAATGCTGTTGAAATAGGTATATTTGTCATTTCTTCAAATTCTTTTTTTTGCATACTCGTTTCCTCCAATAAATAAAAAAGACTTCCATATCAATACCTTATATCAAAAAATATAGGATTAATATGGAAGCCTGCAGTTTTTCCTAAATCATGTCCATTAAATCATTTTCAGATATGATTTTTACGCCAAGCTCTTTGGCTTTGGCCAATTTTGTTGCACCGACGTTTTCTCCGGCAAGAAGATAGTCAGTATTTTTACTTACAGAACCGGTTGCTTTTCCGCCATTTGAAACGATAAGTTTCTGAAAATGCTCACGATTCTGTGACATTGTACCGGTTATGACAAATGTCAGACCGGATAATGGTTGTGCGCCTGAATTTGGTTTATTATATGTATTGACAGTACCTATATTATTGATAAAATATACTGCAATAATAGAAACTCCTTTCGGAGATTTTAAAAATCCTTTAATGTTCTTATTAAGAACGGGACCTATCCCGGCAATTTCATCGTAGTTGCCGTCAAATTGGATAAATTCATCCAGATTTTTAAAACGCGCTGCTAACAGCCGTCCGTATGTTATGCCGATTCCTTTGATAGGAAGACTGGCAATAACATTTGGCAGATCTGCCTGGCAGCAGTTTTTTAACTGCATACAGATAGAATCAAAGCTTTTTACTCCGAATCCGTCTACATTTAACAGTTGTTCTTTATGCTGCCAGATGTCAAATACATCCGGAAAATTCTTAATAATGCCACAGTCAACTATAGTACTTATTGTCTGTTCACCAAAACCTTTTAAATTAAAGCATGACTTGGATGAAAAAGTTTCCAGTTGTTTTTTAAGAACACCGGGACAGTCTGCATTGCTGCAGCATAAGTCCACACCATCCACATATGTATCGGAATGGCAAACGGGACATACAGAAGGATATTCAAGCGGCTGTACATCTTCGGTGTAATACACCTCACCGCACTTTGGAATAACCTCACCTGCCCGCTCAAGGCGGATTTGGCTGCCAATGCCAATAGCAGGTGCTATCTCTTCAGACTCTCTGTTCCCAAGTACAAATGACAGGTTATGTGCTGTACATCTGCATACGGTAGCACCTTCAAACTCAACTGGGTCTACATTTAGAACCGGTGTGAGCTTACCAGTAGAGCCTATCTGCCATGCGATGGAACGGACATATGTTGTGGTTCCTTTATTCGGAAACTTGTATGCCATTTTTCCGCCCTGCGTTTTTACAGTATCCGGAACTTTATGCTGAAGTTCAAGATCATCGATGACGAAAACCAGTCCATCAATATCAAAGCCAAGACTGCTACGCTGTTCCTTGATTTTGTCCCTGTAACGGTCAATATCATCAACAGATATAACTTCGTTTGGAACAATTCTAAAGCCCTGTTCTTCGGCAAACTGCAGTTCTTCAGTATGGGTACTGAAATCAAGTCCCTCATGAGTTACTACTTGAAATGTGCGGGCAGTAAGCTGCCTGCTTGCCGTAAGCGTTGGGTTTAAATTTCGTATTGTGCCAGAAGCCAAGTTTCTGCACGACTTATACGGGAGTTCTCCATTTTCAAGTTGTGCATTTATAATGGCGAGCATATGTTGCGGGAGCATAACTTCTGCTCTTACTACAACTTTTCCGGCAGTATAAGGTATTTCCTTTGGGATATCCTCATCAGGAAGATACATTGCCTGACGAGTAAGGTCGTTCCCTTCCAGTCCGCCTCCGCGGCTGCAGGCCTGTACCAGTTTCCCGGAAATGTAAGTAAATAAAACCGTAAGACCATCGCACTTCACACTTGCATTAACGATATTTGCATTGTGCGAAGTGAAATAGTCTTTTACCTCGGTTATATCATATTTCTTTTCCAGTGACAGCGCCGGTTTGTCATAATGAACAACCGGCAGTGAGCTTAAAGGCTTTGCACCTACACGCTCAGTTATACTGCCATGCCGAACAAACTGAGGATAACGGAGTTCCAAACTGCATAGATAATCATAACGGTTATCGTATACACTGTCGTCCATTCCGGAGTCAAGGCCGTTATAGTATCTATCAGCAGCCTTTTCCAATTCATCATAAAGGGATTCCATTGTCTTTTCAATGTTCATAACGCACCTCCTCATTATTGTATAACCGGTAATAGTTCATCCAGTGTATAAATATCTTGTTCTGTATACAAGATAATGGAATGACTGTGGTGATCGCCACAGAAGTTATAGGAGTCCTCAATCACCCATGAGGCATTAGTTACATTAGCTGAAATGAAATCTTTATACAAATTAGGATTACTCCAGTTACCGTGACGGCAATCATCTTTAGTGATATTTTTTTGCCCATCAGTGTAGATGTCATGATGGGCATTGCCTTTGTCACTGTAGATATCCCATCCATAATAGGTCTGGTTGGGATTTACTTTTCTCACTGAGGACAGGCCATGCCGACGTAAAAACTCTACGAATTTTTTATCACGCACAGAGCAGTATCTGTCATAGATTGCTCCGTTTGATAAAACAATTTCAATTTCTGGATTTGTTCCAGATGTATTACAATGACCTTTCTTTTGGAAGTAGACGACCCCATCTTTCTTTTTGGAAATAGTCCAAAGACCATCTTTGATACAAATTCTTAAACAGATTTCATTTAATCCGTCATAATAGTGCTTTTTTGCACTTAAAATGACAAATTTATCTGTAATTTTTCCTTCCCAAAGATTCCATTCAAAAGTGGAAGTCATGGAATTTTTAAATTGAAAGGTTCCGTTGCTTTTAATAATTGAAATATAGTTGTTCATGTTAGTTTTCCTCCTTAAAAGTGAATGCTTCTAAGCATTCAGATAATGTTAATTTTAACTGCAGTTCCGGGTTTGCTCCGGACTTGCAGCTTCTAATACCGTTTGTAAGTGCATTAAACGCTTTTTCTAACTGTTCAGCACTGTACTTCTCCGCATTGCGGGGTGGGTATTTTACGCCCATTGCTGTCAGTGCTTTTTCCCGGCAATCAGGGAAAAAAGATAGCTTATATGCCTGTCGGACATCGATAAGCATAGCGGAAAGTATGCTTATTGGGTTGCCGCTTTTCTGCCGGCAGATGGTATCGGCCATCTGCATGACTTTTGCAGCATTTCCTGCCATAAGGGCAGACTTCATTACCCAAATGTCGTCGGGCTTATGCTCTGGGACAACAGCAATAATATCATTTTCGGATATAGGATTTGACAGCATTGAAAGCTGTTTTACATATTGGAAAATGTCATTTCCATGTACAACAGCTTTATAATCAAATCCCAGCCTATGCCCTAAAAAGGCAGCATTATCATTACTGATATAGCTGCCACACTGCTCTGCTGTTTCCTGCGCAATACTTTTAATAAGCGGCATTGTCAACGTGAAGTCAACAATAGCCTCTCGCTTCTTCAAAGCATTATAAAGCTTGCGCCCCTTTACAATTCTGTCACATATAATGAACAGTGTTGCATCAGGGATATCGTCGTCTAGTAAAGATAGCAATGTATCATTACTTTCAAGACTTTCAGTAGAGAAAACCAGTGTTTTCGGGTTTCCTGTAAAAGAAATGGAACTTAAAAAAGAAATCTCATCAATATCAAATGAATCACTTTTCATCAAATCCATCTCTGTTAAATTAGATAATTGGGGTTGCAACTCTCTATTGATAAGAAAGTTGTCTCCCACATAACATTTAACCTGCATAATTCATCCTTTCTGCATTTTCAGTATAATCTAATTCTCTGCAACAGTGCCGGAATTCTTGGACCATGTTCTGGCTTTCAGAATTTTGAACAATGATTAATTGTTCTTTTGCACGTGTAAATGCCACGTACAAAAGCCGACGCTCCTCCTCATCAGGTTCAAATTCGTCTACGCCGTATACAATAACGCATCTGAATTCTTTGCCTTTTGAGTCATGTGCAGTAAGCAGATTAATTCTGTCACTGCTCTCTGTATATCCAACACGAATGTCATCTTCAAATTTTATCATGTTAGACATATGGATAAACATATCACGGCTATTTTGTATACAGCGTTCCTCTGCAACATCGCTGAGAACACTCAAAACAGGGTGACTATCAAAACCGTATAAAATCATACATAGCTGATTAAACAGTTTAGATATGTCAGGTTTTTCAGAAATAATTTGTAGACATTTTCCCAGTTTTATACCGGCGTTCCACAAAAAATCTCCTGTTTTTGTACCGGAAATTTCCTGTTTAAAATCTGGTATAAGATGGGAGTCTACTAAATCTTTATACAAAGATTTAGTTTTGTCGTTACGTACAATGGATATTTTGTCTGCACCTGCATAGATGAGCGCACGATACAGTATCTCATCGTCGTTAATGCCGTTGTTAATGTTATAAAACAATCCCATACAAGTATAGATTGCGTTAAACAATGTGTCTTGTATAATATAATCTTTGCTCTGCATAGAACCGTCAGGAGCAACTAATCGTCCAAAACGGTTTAAAACATCATTGTTACGTGCAATAATTGCAATTTCTCCCGGAAGATACTGCTGTTCAAGCTTTTCTACTAATGTAATAAGCTCTGTGTCTGTGACGTTATGGTATAACGTCACAGGTTGATCAGTCGTTTTATGAGCTGTTATCTCCTTTTTATACCGGTTTCGGTTGTTGGAAATCAGTTCATTAGCAGCGGAAACAATGCTGGCTGTACAGCGGTAATTATCCGTCATAAAGACTGTTTCCGCTTCTGGGAAATACTTCCGGTAATTTAAACTAAATTTCGGATCACCTCCACGGAATTTAAAAATGGACTGATCGCAATCACCGACTACGACCAGATTTCCTTTTCCAGAGAGCCGGTGAATCATTTCAAACTGTGATTCATTTATATCTTGATATTCATCAACCATAATATATTTATAACGATTAATGTATTTCAAAGCCATAAAAGGATTAGATTGAAATAATTCATTTACCATGTCGATTTGGTCATCGTAATCGATGAAAAAACCTTCACGGCATAAACGCTTGTAATAGTTATGCATTTTCAGGATATTTTCAATGTCCTTATTTGCATTGTTTTCGGCAAACGCCTGCTCACCAATTGTTTCGATGGATTTAAACCATCTGAAAACCATGGAAATTAATCCGTATTTTGAATACAAATCGGAATAATTTGTATTGCCGATAAAGATATTATCGTCTGCAAAAACTTTCAATGCTTTTTCAGTAAGTGATTTTTTATCAACATCTGATGCTAATCGCACACTGTGACCTAAAGCTTTCGCATTCTCTCTTAAAATACTGTATCCCAGTCCGTTAAATGTCTGGATAACTGGGAGCTCCTCGGCCTTGTTTGTACCAAGTGCGGCCGCTACTCTGCTTTTAATCTCCATGCAGGCTTTATTGGTAAATGTTACCATTAAAATATTTGATGGTTTTATGCCGGCATGGATTAATTGCTCAAGCCGTTTTACAAGACAGAATGTCTTTCCGGCGCCTGGTACAGCTTCGATGTTCATGTATCCATCTTTAAAACCTACCACTTTTTTCTGCACATCAGATAACCTGATATCACCAGCTGTGGCAGCAGATGGCGCACTCTCCATGCGAATATTGGCATTGGTATGGCATAGTGTATTAAAAATACAATCTGTACAGTTGCCAGTGGATGTAAATTTACATGCTGCAGCAATTTTGCTTATGGGATTTGCTCCAGCATTAAATGTTACAGATACAACATTTTTTCCTTTACGATATTCATACGGAACATATGTTGTACCTTTATCATCCTTGGATTCAAGGTAAAATTTACTCACCTTAATCGATGTACTGCCGTAGAGCATTGAAAGCCCGGCATAAGCACATGCAATTTCCAGACTGTTTTCCGGAAGATTTTCCGGTTTTCGTGCATTATAGGCTTCCTTAGGACTTCCCGATGAAAAAATAATTCCTTCAATATAATTATTTCTTTGAATAATTATATTGACTGAACCGGTAAGTTCCTTAATGACTGCACTTCTATATCTTGATCTTAACGGAAATTTGTAATTCCAGTTAGAACAAAGTATAGAGTCATTTCCAAGGTACTGTTCAAGATAACTTCCTGCTCTGTATAATTGGGTGAAAAGTTTATCTTTTGCCGCCGCACATTGGATATCAAACTGATACCAGTCGCGGCTGATAGTCTGCTCTACAAATTGAGTCAGTCCGACTTTAAGGTCGGCTTTTTCTTTTAAAAGCTGCGCTAAAAAGCGCCAGCCTTTAGAACAAACCCTGTCCATGTCTGTTTTTTGGCACTTCAAGGAAAGCCTTAAAATGTCATATTTACGTTTGCCACATTCTTTTAATGCGGCAAGTTCAGATACTTTTACTGTATCCATGTTACCTCCTTCTGTCCGATATAACCGGACTAAAACTCTTTATTTGGGGAATAAAAAAAGCGCATGGCATAAAGCCATACGCTTAATTAAATCTTACAAATAAAGTATACCCCGTCATTTATACGGACATCACTGAAAAAACTTTCAGCAAAATAACGAAATATACAATATATGTATTATAACAAATCATAAAAATTCTTGCAACAATAAAAAAGCTGCAGCAAATGCTGCAGCCCAAAAAGCTCATGAAATATGAACATGGTCATTAAGCCATGTTAAGAGCTTTGTTAGTACTTTTGAAGTAACATATACTACCATGCCTGGCAGGATTAATACCGCAGGGCTGAAATCAAACAACTGCGCGTCTGCATCATAGAACAGTTCGATTAAATTGAAATGTTCCGTGATGTATACAAGGAAACGCGCCTGTATTTGAAACACAGCAACACCTGCAGATGTCGCACCTGCAAAAACGATGCAGGTAAAAATTATACCTTTCATCATACCAGCCATGTCGTACACATTACTCCATCTGTATAAGAAAGCTCCTAACTTTCTTATAAACGCTATATTCAATTTTTTCATACTTTTTCCTCAATGCCTGGCTTTTTCGCACATGACATTCCTGTTAAAAACAGGTAAAGAGGCTCCTTTCTTATTTTTTGTATTTTTACAATCCCGGATTCCAATGCGCAACTGGATACGGAAATTGCTTTTTTAAAATAAAAAAAATAAGCTCGGTATAAACCGACCTTACAACATATTCCCTCAAAAAGGGAGAAAATAAATAAAAAACGATTGTGGGAAAACTCCCTCAATAAAATAAACTATAATAAACTATAATATGTATAACATAATAAATAATGGAATGCAAGCAATTCTTGTTAAATATGTTATCAGAATGACAAAATCCCGCCACTTATGAAGTGACGGGATTTGTGCTTAATGTCTGAAAAGTTTTAAAAACAAGTTAATAATTAGAGATAATAAAGACTGTAATTGTTGTGGAATATCGTTAATCTGATCGGACAGGGTATGTAAAAAAGTATTCCATATAATACATTTTTCTGTCTTTAATACATCACAATAAGTTAAAGTTATGATATTATAAATGCTATAGCATATGATTCGTGTATCCTGCTGTATTTCAAGCTGTTTGCCCTGTTGCTTAATATTTTTTGTAGAAACATATAAGCTGTTGTTATTAGTGTCAGTAAGACAAACTCGCATATACTGGATTTCGGTCCCAGTAAATAGTGTTGAAACAATAAATGAGATAGCAAAAAACAAAAATATAAGAAATGTGACTATATACGGTCCCCAGTAAATTTCTTCTGAAAAAATAAAAAGTTCAACTATACTTGCAAATAATAAAGAAAGAAATCCAGTAACATATCTTATTGGATTAAGTTCTGGCATATATGAAAAAAATCCGCAGAGCTTGTAACCAATCAATAATATTAACGAAAAAAAAGTAATTGGTAAAAGAAAGACAATCATAACAATGTTTTGGTTACTAATAATGCCGTCCAAAGGACAATGTAATTTGGCCAGAATTATAATTATGCAAGCCAATAAACCCAATGGAATGACCCAAGTTGCTACATATGTTGCAAGCATAAAAATTAATCTAATAAAAGAATTGTGACGTGAAAATTTTTTAAAGTAGAAATTAATCAGTTTATTTTTTTTGCCTATTATGGGAATGTGATTTTTAAACTTAGACAGAATTCCTAAAATACCAGAACAGAAAATAGATGCTCCAATACCACAAAGAGTTTTTTGAATTAATTCAATTAAAAAATCTTGTGTAATAAGTAAATTGAAAAACTGATGAAAAATTTCCATATGCAATATATCTCCTGTTCGTACATTAATAAAACGGACACTCTCTCACAGACATAGAAAAAAGTTGTTTATGCTTTTTTAAATGAGTAGTGTATTTTGTTAAGCTATTATTTTTTGTCATCCTGAAACAATTTATCTGTCATTTTTTTAGCTTTGTCATAATCAGCGGCGGATAAATATTTGTCAAGATAGTCTTTCACGGAAACTTCCTTTTGGTTTACCGTAATGGAAATATCGGATTCTGTTACAGTATTAGCTTTTCCAGAAAGCCGGTTAATTACCATGAATAGAGCTGCCTTATCCGTATCGCTTACCTTATCCAGTATTTTTAGAAAATCTATAGCTTTATAGATATTTTCATTGGCTCGTTTTGTAATATTCTGTTGAAGTTGTTCTTCTGTTGCATATTTTATATTCTCTTTTTTTATCTGGTTTTTCTGCGTCTGTTTAAATAGAAGTATGTATGCTTCGTTCAGTAACTTTACCTGATATTCCTCATCAAGCTGTGAATATAGCATAATCAGTTCTTTTATCTTTTTAGGATCAACGTTCATAAAATATCTCCCCATTGATATGATAAATATATTATAACATATTTTTAGATTTTGTAAATATAAAAAGCCTGTACATGGGTGATAAAATGTACAGGCTTTGAAGTATCATATTAAGTTGTCAGCCATGAACTGATAAAATGGAATATTCAGCCGGATTGTTAAGCGATACTGCTGCCGCCCGTTTATATCTGGATTTAAGTCTTGCAGAATCCGTCAAACCGACATATGAAGAAATGTCAGCACTGTCGGCACCGCCGGCCATCATATAGATGATACCGGCATGTCTCATTTCGGCAATAGTAAAATCTTTTTTGTACAAGCTGTCTTTAACCTGCATTATGTATTTTTTTAACAGCCGCTGCAGATCGCGTTCTTTTAAAGGCTTTTTACGGCTGTTAAGAAATAAACTGCCTTCGGACTGGAAATTCTCCAGGTACTTTATCAAAATGTTCTCTACATCTTGAGGAAGGGAAATGTGATGCTTATTATTGTTTCTGGCATAGAAAACACTCAATACAAGATGATCGTTATAATTTAAAATATCATCAACGGTCAGCATACATATCTGCCGGGTATTCAGTGCACATTTCATTACCAGAACAAATATAAGGTAATCACGTATATTGTCTTTGGCGGCTCTTAAAAGAATCTCAAGGTCTTCCAGCTGAGGAATTGTATAATTGTCTATTTCAAGTGAATTACGTTCAACAAGAGCCATACTGAAAGGATTTTTATAGTTATCGTAAAATCCACACTTTTCAACAAAATTGGCAAGTGACCGAAGTACACTTATTTTAGTATAATGTGTCGAATGCGTTATTTTGTGATTATTTTCCATACTGTTAAGATACTTCTCATAAGCCAGAACATCTGCATCGGTGCATTCAGGAAACGTTTTCCCTGTAAAACGGGAAAACTCATCAAATGTAATCCTGTATTTTGCAGCGGTATTTGGCTTTAACGTTTCGGCAAATGCAGTCCATACTTTTTCAAATTCCATAAGCGTCCTCCAGTGAGCATATTCAGGTTACATATATATTATAACATATGCAACCTGAGAGAACAAGTGTTTGTTTATTTATCTGTAAGATCAATTACGTTTTTAACCGATTCGATTGAAATGGTGCCGGTATCTTTCCAGTAGTTACGGAATCGGGATTTTCCGTCTGCAACGGCAGTACTGATCGCCAGTTCGATAACTGCAGGATTCAATCCGTTTTTAGCAGAACGTTCAAGTATAGTTTCAACTATGCAGGAAACATCGTCCAATATTTCAGGTAACTGACCGTTTAAAATCACGGAATTACTATCACTTTTAATCATTGGTGTTTCCTTTCTTAATATCCGCTGTTATGCGATGGCACATAGTTTTTTATAGCTTCAGTATCTTTTACAAGACCGTGGGAAACAATGTATTTGTGCAGCACTGAGAGATTGATGTTGAGTTTTTTAGCTGTTTCAGACATGGTCATATTCTGGTCAATATAGCATCGTTTAATTTCATCTTCAGGCATTTTGAAGTACCTCCTCGTTTTCAAATTTCTTTTCATGCTCTTTAATCTGTGAAATTGTAATTTTTACGGAATCATTTTCAAGCCGGTCATTTGCAATCATGCTGATGGAAACTTCGTATCTTCGTGTAGAAACCAGTATATCAATTATATCATTCCAGTTATCACATTCATCGAGTATGATACAGCCGCCCTCATCCCTTTTACCTTCATTAAATTTTCCGGTTGCTTCTTTGAGTGCTTTTTGTAATCGTTTGTTTTCTGCCTGCAGATGACGAAGTGTATTTTTTGAGTTGTTCTTTTTCATAAAAACCTCCTGTGTTTTAAGTTTCAATAACCATATAACAAAGGCAGACATTACGTCAACATTTTTAAAAAAGGCAAATGAGCCGGAATATCTGCTGGAAGTTCTTAGCGTGCAAAGACCGTGGATGAGTGGGAAATATCCTTATGACCGTTGGTCTCATCCGGCTGGTTTTGGTAAAGATATGCAGTACAGCTGCCGTGTGCCATACATCCCACAATATTTTCTCCCTGGGCATTCCGGCCAAGGAAATATATGTGCGGACAGCTGCCACAGTCAAAACGTCCGTTTATATTGAAATTTCTAGTACCCATAAACTCCTCTTTTCAGACAGGGAATAGCCGGCTGCTGCCGGTGTGCTGTATATAAGGATAAAGCCTGCTGCCCTGTCGATTTATTTATCCGCGGTAATTTTAAAACAAAGATGGTGAGCATGTAAAGAAAAAGATAAGAAAATTATACAGATATCCGGCATGGAGAGTACAGTATAAAAAAAACGTACTAATTGACGGTATATCTACTGTATACCGTCAATTATCGCCCCGCATACTCTTTCTCCCACCCGTACATTCCTCTGCTGCCGCCACACACCGTAAATTTCCTCGTATCCCCGCCTGCTGCCACGGCATTCCCGTCCACACTCATCCTCTCTTTACACAAAGGATTTCTTCACTTCCGATATAGAAATGTAAATCCTTACCCGCAAGTTTTATCAGTATTTACCTACATTATGAGCAACGTAAATCCTTACCCAAAACAATCCGGTGCTTTTTTTAAGAAAAGTAAAAAGAAGAAGAAAGAAAAAAAACACATCCAAACGTAAAGATAATGATAACGGACGTACAGCGTGTAAACCGCTGTACTGAATTTACAATATTCTACCTTTGAATATAAAAGTTAAAATACTACTACTGCTTCTGCCGTCAGAATACGTGTATCCGGTAAGCCATAGACTGTCCGGTGCACTTTTTTTTAAAGGAAAGGGAAAAGGGAAAGGAGAAAAGAGTGCCGCGTGTTGGGGTAAGGATTTACACGGTGTCATATAAAATGAATATTACAGGCAGTGAAACGTATGCGGGTAAGGAGTTACGTTCCACTGCCGGGAGCGAGGAAATTTATGGGAAAAAGAAAGCAGTGCTGCCGACGGCAGCAGGCGGACGGAGGAATTGTGGCATGCGGGCAGGAAAAAGCAGTCCGGAGAAGCGAGGAAGCTTTAGATGAGTGGCGAGGCCGGGAAAGTATGCGGATGTGGGAAAGAGTATGCGGGGCAATGATTGACGGTATACAGTAGATATACCGTCAATTAGTACGTATTTTTTATACCTGTTATAATTCTGTTATATGTATGTGTTGTGTGGTATGGATATGATTGAACAGACCGGTACGACGGATACTCCGGAAACAGAAAAAAAAATACCAGCCTTCCGGCTGGTTAAATAATTATGCACGGCTTCCTGCATCGCCTTGTAATCAACGCTTTCTGCCGTCATATTTTTTCTGGCTGCCCTCTTGGGACTGCCGGTTCGGACCGGTCTTTGGGCGTCCCCTCTAACCGGTCCGGGAGTGATCACTTGCGGATTGACACAACGGCCATTGTGAGTCACCGCAAATGCTCACACCCTCTTTGAAAATACTGCAGATGCTGTGCGGGCATCTTCTTCTTTTCATCACTTACTGCAAACATCATGATTATTCACAGCGTCCTGATGTTTTAAGCCACCAGATAACTCCGGCAAAAACAAAAAAGTTTCCATGCTCACTCTTCTGTCTTCCCTGCAGGGTTTTTCGGTCTGCACAACCAAAATCCCCCTGTGCCTTTGGCACTACTAAAAGCAACAGGCACCCCCCGCATCTGCACAATGCGTTCGCTGCGCAGCTGCCTTTTCAGGGCATAAAAAAAATGCCCTTTTTATTTTATCCCATGTGGGATAAAGGCGGAATCAGGAAAATCTCCCGAATCCTGTCAGACATCAGGAAAGTCTCCCAACATCAAAAATAAAATAAAACAAAGCATGTTGTTATATTATCACCTACGGGATTTTTTTTCAAGGGGATTATTGAAAATTTATTTTTCACACCGGTATTCATTGAAACATAAAATTCTTTATATTATAATAATAGTGAGTTATATTTAGTTTCCCCACTCTGATTTCCGGGATGTGGCACCATGACGGTGAAAGTGAATCATTGCTTAATGATTATCGGAGAAACTACAGTTATATTAAGGATTATCCTTAGATGTAAAATTCACAGGGATTGATGATGCAAAGGTACTTTTGGAAAAAAGCCTTATCGCTTAGTCCGTATAACCGTTTTTAGGCTACACAGTAGCGTACCCTTTGTTTTTATCTGTTTTTGATATGTGACTTTTTTATTTCACACTTAATATCCTCAACAGAATCATAAACAATAATCTGTGAGATTGATGGTTTTCTGTGAACAACCAGTTGATCAATCATTTCTTTCGTTAATTCTTCCGGTAATGGTCCTTCTAATAAAAATCGATTTAGCATCCATTGCTTTAATGTGTTTTCATATGTTAATTTTTCTTTCCAAGTACCTACATCCTTCATCTTTTCCTCGAGTTCTTCAACGCTGATGTTTAAGGCATCGGCTCCCTGCTGTAATGTTATGGTCTGATTTCCTACAAACTCATACACTAGCGTTTCTCTGCCTTCTTTTCTGCCCTGCTGTTCCAGTCGTTCTGCTACTTCGCATTTATTTTCAGCCATATTTAACATTCCTTTCTATCATACAATCAATTTATACAATCCTAAGCAAAAAATATAACGCTCGCACTGAATAAAATAAACATAGTTATGATTATCACCATTATGATTATTCTCTCTTCAAAATAATCTATATGGAAGTGCGTGCCTATATGCTTTAGACCAAAACATAACCCAAGCAATATCCCTGCAATACATATATATGTACGCATTACTACTGCCATAAGACGTAAAATATTCTGACATACGTTCTAACATATTTCTCTCCTTTTTAAGCACATCAATCCAGTAAATCATTATCTATGAAATCAATAGTTTTTACAATTGTGTCTTTAGGTACATACTTCCATTTAATAACTCCTTTCGTATTTTTTACTTGTCCATATTCTTCCACGGGCAGCATCATAATCCGGCATCGATACTGCTGTGCAGCCTAACATTTACCTCTCTTCCTTCGCAATATTTCCACTCCCTGTCAGCCGGAGCATCCGCAGTAATATCATCATAAATATTCCATGAAAAACCGGCTGTATGGCAGGAACAATCAACAGCTTTCCCGTATACATTCGGTATATGACACAGACCGCAACCGCTATAATTCCATTAGCATATGCCGAAAATGCTCCTGCTTTTACAATATTAATTGTTTTCTGCCGGTTGCCTGTTTTCATCATATATAAAAATGCAGCAGCCAGTGCCGTTATCGAAATCATCTGCAAAATAACACAGACTGTACATATTCCAAATGATGCCGGTCCGAAAAATTCTTTTAATAACTCACAGTTCATCCGCTGTCTCCTCTTTCCATCACTTATTCTAAAATAAAGGCATTTTTCCTGTCAACATTTTTACACAGCTTCAGCTTAAAAAGAAGCGGCACCGTCACACTACTGGTAACGGCGCCGCTTCTTTACAGCTTAAACTTTTACGGACAGGTATAACCTGCTTCCTTCATCTTTTCCTCAAGTTCTTCTACGCTGATGTTCAATGCATCGGCTCCCTGCTGTGGTGTTATGGTCTTATTACCTACAAACTCATACACCATTTCTTCTCTGCCCTGCTGCGTCAGTCTTTCAGCTACCTCGCACATATTGTTCACCTTACCTTTCCCATCTGATGGAATGTTTTCATACTTTACGTCACCTGTTACGGCAGAAAGCATTTTTAATACCGCATCACTGTGGCGTATCTGCGTTTTATCATCGGGGTTATAATTCTTATTTCTTCTCTTCTTGACAAAGAAATTTGCCACGATTTTAAAATCGCTCTTAAACATGGATATCTGCTCGTCTGTGAGCCATGCAATTTCAAATACGTTAATCTTTAAGTCATTGACGTATTCTTCCATGCCCTGTGGAATGTCAAGCAGGTCTTTTAAATGCTTTCCGGCATTCCAATGCTCATTTCCAAAGTACAGAACCAGTGTTATCACCGGTACCGTATGTTTTTCTTCCAGCTGGCCGCGGTAAGATGCACCCTCATAGCCAAATACCCTGAGCGGCATTTTCGGTTCAACGGCGGTCTGGTTCTCCAGTCCGCAGATGGCAAGCTTTACTTTCCCGTTCTTCCAGTATTTTACAACATCACGTTCCTGCTCATGCAGTGTTCCCGAGGTGTCGCTTCTGTACTGGGAATGTACAGCTCCGGTTTCAAGGTCTTCAGGCTTTATGCGCTGCTTCCCTTTAAACACCAGTACATTGACAATATCAGCAAATATGTCGTTGTAGTCCTCGAGTATCTTTTCTGTCAGGTCTTTTTCACCCATTCGCTCCTCCATTCCCCGCCTTACGGCAGTTTGTAATATCTATATAAAACAGGGAATGTCATACATATCCCCGTGAATTTTCACAATCCGTTACTTATCCATAGGGATATGTATTCTTTTTTCTGCTGTGATTTTCCTGCGGACAAAACGTACCGTTTACTTCCCTTATGCAAAGTCTGCATGCAGCCCGGATGCCGGAAAATATGCATCCAAAATCATAAATGTTACTATAAATATAATACATCCTTTAACGATTCTGCGCAACTGCTATCCAATAAAAAACAGGATGGCTGTCCATCCTGCAGATAATCGGATATAAAACATAACTGTTCAGGATGGGCGGTGTATCCATCATCCCAGGTACTCCTTTCAGAGTGTGTCGGGAACCATTACCGGACTCATAACAATTATGTATATTTACATATGCCATATAATGCCGTCAGTGTCATACATTATTTCTCAGGGGCACATATAACCGGCATCCTCCATATCTTTTTTAAGACCAGCGGCAGTTGTTTGAAGCTTTGCAGCGCCCTGTTCTTCTGTTATGAGTCCGGCCGCAACAAAATCATATACTGCTCTTTCATACCCTTCCGTCATTCCTATTTTAAATCCCCGCTGTATAAGCCTGTCCGTTTCCGGAACGGCTTTTATCCCGTTCCCACTGTCGTTATCTTCACTTATACCTTCCAACATGGGGTCAGAATCATTAATCTTTGATATTTCCACACATTCGCCAAACAGTCTGTAAATATTATTCCACATCCGTACATGTTTATCTGTGCTGCATTCAAACAGACTTTCAAGGTCCATATTGTATTTCAGTCCCCGGAAAGAAAACGTAAAAACACCGTCCTCATAAGAAGTCTTAAACTTATCCCGGTATTCCGGATAGTTTGAGTTAAAGCGCTGCGTTATTTCCTCAATTAATTCATCAATATTTTCTTCCAGATTCTGTTTTACATCGTCTGTACCCCTCCATCTTTCCATCAGATCAGTGCCATTAATTTCTGATATTTCAACAAATTCATCAAATTCATAGGAAAAGGCAGTCCATATCTGTATGGGCTTTATCATTTCTTTTCTGCCGCTTAACAGTGCATCAATATTCATTCTGACCCGCATATCTGCAAAAAGAAACGTAATGGTATCATCCGCATAAGAAACTTTCCATTTGCTGCGGTATTTTCCATATTCCGGATGGCTCAACCGCCATTTTTTTGTCACTGCATCAGTTAATTTACCCATATTTTCTTCCAGGCTTTGTTTTGTGTCATTAATCTTTGAAATATTTACAAATTCCCCATAAATACTGTGCCATATTTTTAAAACCTTACCGGCTTTCATATCGCCTTTAAACAAAGCATCCACATCCATATCCACTGTCAGATTCCGGAAATATAACCTGATAATTCCGTCAGCATAAGAGCTGACCCATTTACCTCTGTATTCCGGATGTTTTGAGTTAAATCGCTTTGTCAATTCTTCAATTAAGTAATCCATATTTTCCTTCATGTCTGCTGTGTCCTTTCATTCCATCCCGGTTTTACTTGAAAACCTTTTTCTGTGTTACATATGATTTTACGTTTTTCTTTTTAAGCTGCCGTACAGGTGTATCGTCTGTACGGCAGCCGGTACTGCTGTTTTTATTTCTTATTACATCTTTGGTATTTTATTTCCACTGCTTATCCCGGATTATTTCTCCTATTTCACCCGTGTGATATTACCCTGCTTGTCGATATGCCATACCTGCTCGCAGA
>OGLJ01001073.1_pt1 | contig 25177 bp, 19 predicted proteins | sample 1572801 | NCBI WGS metagenome assembly OGLJ01 (sample SAMEA2581877, study PRJEB24529) | metagenome | biome: Human gut stool | place: China | collected 2011
CAGGCAGATAGCAAAAAAGGGAGCTGCCGGCGCTCCCGCATTGCGCAACTACAAAATTCTGATATACGGAATACAGGAGGAACTGCCTTATGTACCGCAGTGAACATATTTTGAAGGGCCTGAGCAACCAGTACTACCGCGCCACCTACAAGTCCATGGGCTTTACCACCGATGACCTGAAGCGGCCCATCATCGGCATCGCCAACGCATGGAGCGAATGCGTTCCCGGCCACTACAACCTGCGTCAGGTCGCCCAGCGGGTGAAGGACGGCATCTACCGGGCCGGCGGCACTCCCATTGAGTTCGGCGTGATCGGCGGCTGCGACGGCATGGGTCAGGGACATGACGGCATGCACTTCATCATGCCCTCCCGTGAGCTGATCGCCAACTCCATCGAGTCCATGGCCCAGATCAACCTGTTTGACGGTCTGGTGCTGCTGGGAAGCTGCGACAAGATCGTTCCCGGTATGCTGATGGCAGCTGCCCGTCTGGACATTCCCTGCATCTTCCTGCCCGGCGGCCCCATGGAGGGCGGCGTGGAGTTCGATGGCCGTCAGGCCGACCAGACCTCCAGCACCGAGGCTTACGGTATGCTCTCCGCCGGTAAGATCACCGAGGAGGAGTATGTCTCTCTGGAGAACACCGCCTGCCCCGGCTGCGGCTCCTGCTCCTATCTGGGCACCGCCAACACCATGTGCGCGCTGGCCGAGGCTCTGGGCATGACCCTGCCGGACGGCGGTACCGCACCCGCCACCTCTGCCGTCCGTATGATGAAGGCGGAGGAGACCGGTGTGAAGATCATGGAACTGGTGGAGAAAAACATCACCGCCCGTCAGATCATCACCGACGGTGCTATCCGCAACGCCATCAAGGCCTGCCTCGCCATGAGCGGCTCCACCAACGCCGTCATGCACCTCACCGCCATCGCCTATGAGGCAGAGCTGGGCATCAAGGTGCTGGACGAGTTCGACACCCTCTCCGATACCACGCCCCAGCTCGCCAAGATGAACCCCTCCTGCAAGTACAGCATTGTGGACTTCTATCGGGACGGCGGCGTGCCTCGCCTGATGGAAAACCTCCAGTCCATGCTGGAGACGGACGTTATGACCGTCACCGCCCATACGATGGCGGAGAATATCCGTGACCACAAGTACCTCTATCCCGCTACGGGCCTTGTCAACCACACGCTGGACGATCCCTTCGGCTACACCGGCGGCGTGGCGGTGCTGCGGGGCAATCTGGCTCCCGACACCGGTATCACCAAGCCCGGCGCATTCGACAAGAGCCTGCATCATTTCAAGGGCGAGGCCATCTGCTTCGACTCCGAGGAGGCCGCCGAGGAGGCCATTCTGGCCGGTAAGGTCCATGACGGCCATGTGGTGGTCATCCGCTACGAGGGCCCCAAGGGCGGCCCCGGTATGCGCGAAATGTACAAGGCTATGAAGTACCTCTACGGCCGCGGTCTGGCCAAGACCACCGCTCTGATCACCGACGGCCGGTTCTCCGGCACCAACAACGGCTGCTTTGTGGGCCATATCTCTCCCGAAGCCGCTGAGGGCGGCCCCATCGCCATCGTCCATGACGGCGATCTGGTGGAGATCGACGTGGACAGCAAGAAGCTGGAGCTGCTGGTGCCTCAGGAGGAGATCGAGGCCCGTCTGAAGCAGTGGAAGCGCCCCGAGCCCAAGTTCAAGAAGGGCTGGCTGGGCCTGTACTGCAAGCTGGCTGCCTCCGGTTCCGAGGGCGGCGTCATGAAGTTTGACCACCTGTAATTTGAATTAGGAGGAGAAACCGACTATGGATGGAGTTACCGTTTCCGTTCTGGGCGCATTGGTGGCCCTTGCCGTCGCCATTGTGCTGATCCTGAAAAAAGTACAGCCCACTTATGCCATGATCTTCGGCGCCGTGATCGGCGGTCTGGTAGGCGGCGCCGGGCTCACCGGCACAGTTAGCTTTATCATCTCCGGCACGCAGGGCATCGTCTCCGCGATCATCCGTATCGTTACGGCCGGTATTCTGGCCGGCGCGCTCATTGAGAGCGGTGCGGCTGAACGCATTGCCGAGTCCATCATCAATAAGATGGGTGCCAAGCGGAGCCTGATCGCCATCACGCTGGCCACATGGCTGCTGACTACCGTGGGCGTGTTCGGCGACGTGGCCTGCATCACCGTGGCTCCCATTGCTCTGCAAATGGCCCGCAGGGCGGGTTATCACAAGATGGGCGTGCTGATGGCGCAGCTGGGCGCCGTCCGCGCGGGCAACGTCATGAGCCCCAACCCCAACGCTATCGCGGCCGCCGAGGCCTTTAATCTGCCCCTGACCTCCATCATCGCCGTGGGCGTCATCCCCGCCGTCACCGCGCTGATCGTGACCTCTCTGCTGGCAAAGCGCCTGTCTATGCGGGGCACGGAGATCACCGAGGCTGACATCGGCGGCGAAGCCGCGCAGCATAAGGATTTGCCTCCCCTGTGGGCGGCACTCAGCGGTCCCGTTGTCACCATCGCCATCTTGCTGCTGCGTCCCATTGCCGGGATCACCATCGATCCCCTGATCGCCCTGCCGGTAGGCGGCATCGTGGGCGCTATCGCCATGGGCAAGGCCCGGGACATGGGCCACTACTTCAATGCCGGCCTCGCCAAGATGAGCGGCGTTGCCATGCTGCTGGTTGGCACCGGCGCTCTGTCCGGCATCATCTCCAATTCCGGATTGAAGGACGTGATCATTTCCTTCATTGAGACTCTGGGCCTGCCCGGATTCATGCTGGCCCCCATCTCCGGTATGCTGATGGGCGCGGCCACCGCCTCCGCCACGGCCGGTACGACGCTTGCCAGCCAGATCTTTGGGCCCACCGTGGTGGCCAGCGGCGTAACACCTCTGGCAGCTGCCGCCATGACCCACGCGAGCTGCTTCGTCTTTGACGGTCTGCCCCACGGCTCCTTCTTCCATGTCAGCGCCGGCGGCGTCAACATGGAGATCAGCGAGCGGCTGAAGCTGCTGGGCTACGAGGCCATCAACGGCCTTGCCATGATGGCCGTCAGCACACTGGTGTTCGGCGTGCTGAAGCTGGCCGGCTGACCGGGAGGATTTCTATGGCAAAGATCATCGCGCCTGTTGTCACGATCTTCAACGAAGAGGAAAAGCCCGACTACGCAGGCAACAAAAAAGTCATCGATTTCCTGATCGAGGGCGGGCTGGACGGCATTCTTGTGCTGGGCTCCGCCGGAGAGTTCCCGGATCTGAACGAGCAGGAGCGTCTGGACTTCTTCCGCTTCTATGCGGAGTATGTCAACGGACGGGTGGAGCTGCTGGCCGGTACCGGCTGCATCCGCTATGCCGATACGCTGGCCCTGTCCAACGCGGTGTATGAGCTGGGCTACACGCCCATGGTCATCAGCCCCTACTATTTCGAGATGGATCAGGAAAAGCTGTTCGTCTACTATGACCGTCTGGCTAAGGACGTGAAGGGGGACCTGTATCTTTACAACTTCCCGCCCCGCACCGGACATTCCATCGCTCCGGAGACGATCCGCCGCCTGATCGACGTGAACCCCAACATCATCGGGCTGAAGGATTCCGTGTCCACCCCCGGCCACACCAATATGGTGTGCCGGGCGGTAGAGGGGAAGCCCTTCACCGTCTACTCCGGCTTTGACGACCAGTTCCTCAGCAACATTGCCAACAACGGGGGCGGCGGGTGCATCGGTGCGCTGTCTATCATCGTGCCGGAGATCTGGAGCAGTTTGGTGAAGGCTGCCAACGAAAGGGACTTTGATCGCACCTTCGCCCTGTACCACCTGATCCAGAAGTTGATGCCCATTTACGATATGGACACAAACTGCTCCCTGATCCTCAAAAAGCTGCTGGTGCACCGGGGACTGGAGATCAGCGACCGGGCCGTTTGCCCCTTCAACCAGATGAACGCCGCCATCTATCAGAGCGCCGCGGACCTGCTGGACAGCGTGTTGGCTGAATACCGGTCCATGCGCTGACGGGGAAACCGATTCAAGGCTGGCCCCTCGGTCGGCAAATACAATAACAGTAAAAGGGCAGGGCCGGACAGAAATTTTCTGTCCGGCCCTGCTTGCTGTGTTCTCTTTTGCATCGTTTCCGGCAAATTCACAATACAGTCATTGCACCGCAGGGCGGGGCGTTGTCCAACTCGGGCATTGTGAAACACCGTGGTTTGTGGTAAATTAAGTCCATAAAACAACGGAAAGAGGAATACACATGAAGGATTTCCGGCAGAAATTATATGAAAACGGCTATTTCCGGCAGGAGGAGCTGTGCTTTGCCGACTGCGACCGGTATCAGCGGGCAAGGGTCTCCGGTCTTTTGAACAAGGCGGCGGCCTACGCGGGGTATGACTACAACGCCCGGGGCCTGACCCATGACGTGCTGTTTGAAATGGGGGAGGTATTCCTGCTCTCCCGGCTGGCCATGCGGATCCACCGGATCCCCATGGCGGGGGATGTGCTGGACATCGCCACCTACGAAAACGGGGCCAAGGGCGCGCATATGCAGCGGGTCTACGAGATGAAGGATCAGACCGGTGAGGTGCGGGTGTCGGTGAAAAGCGACTGGATCCTGGTGAACCCCGCCACCCGGAAGATCATGCGGCCCTCCGCCTTTACCGCCAAGCCCATACAGACCTGCGGCCGGGTCATCGACTGCCCGGACCCGAAAAAGCTCCTGCTGCCCCACGAGGGGGTGGAGGAGCTGGGGACCCGGCAAGTGGTCTGGTCCGATCTGGACGGCAACGGCCACCTTTACAGCGCCAACTACGGCGACATTATCTGGGACTACCTGCCCTGTGACTTACAGGAGTGGACGCCCCGGGAATTCTACATCAATTACAACCACGAGGCCACCCTTGGCGAAACGCTGCGTCTGGTGGGCTTCCGGAATGAGGACGGCAGCTATCTCATGGAGGCCATCGGCCCGGATGCTGCCTGCTTCACCGCCCTGTGCGTGTTTTAATTTATAATCTTTAGTGCAAGGACAAATGTTTCTGGTAAAAATACAAAATGTGCTTGCATTTTGCGGCGATACTCGATATCATGTTATTATAATAAGTAATACCATTGGGGCGTTTGCGCTGCAAAAGTGATGTCAAGCGGGCCTGCCGCCCATCTCTCACAAGTGAATAGGCGCTGGGGGTGCGGTCAGAAAACCGGCGCACCCCCTGTTCAAACTGCGGTCAGCCCCCTAAGGGCTATGTCGGAATCGGTAGGAACGAACGAGCGGAGACACGATCAGCAACGGAAGAAAGGAGCGGCGCATGAAGAATCTGAAAAAGCTGACGATCCTGCACTCGAATGATATGCATGGCGATTTTCTGGCCGAACAGATCGACGAATGGCTGGTGGGCGGTGTGTCGCTGTTGTCGGGCTATGTCAATAAAGTGCGGCGGGAGGAAAAGAACGTGATCTACGCCGTGGCGGGAGATATGTTCCGCGGCAGCGTCATTGATTCGGAGTACAAGGGCACCTCCACCATCGGCATCATGAATCTGGTGGGGCCGGACGTGGCCACCATCGGCAACCACGAGATCGGCTACGGCCTCGCCCATCTGCTGTTTCTGGAAAAGTGCGCGGATTTTCCCATCATCAACGCCAATCTGCACATCAAATCCAACGGACGGCGGATGTTCCGGCCCTTCTGGATCGCCCATATCGACAATATGAAGATCCTGTTCATCGGCATCATCACGGAGGAGGTGCTGGCCGCCACCAAGACGGATGAGCTGATCGGGTCTTTTGTGGACATCGGGGAGGCGGCCCGGGAGGTGGGCAATATCTGCAACGCCTACAACGCCATCGACATTGATTTCACCGTGCTGCTGACCCACATCGGCTTTGAGGAGGACAAGAAGCTGGCGGCGATGCTGGACCCGGACTGGGGCGTGGACGTCATCATTGGCGGCCACAGCCACACGAAGCTGGAGGAGCCTTTCAAGGTCAACGATATCTACATTGTGCAGGTGGGCACCGGCACCGACGAGATCGGCCGGTTCGACATCATGGTGGACACCGACCTCAACGCCATCGACACCTTTACCTGGCAGATGGTCCCCATCGACGATGTCCACTGCCCCCGTGACGAGGAGGTGGAGAACTTCATTCAGCGCTACAGGAGCGCCACCTCTCAGAAGTATGACCGCATCATCACCCGTCTTTCCTGTGAGCTGACCCATCCCAAGCGCAATCAGGAAACGTCGCTGGGGGACCTCATCGCCGACATTCTGCGGGACAGCTTCGGCATCGACCTGATGCTCATGGGGTCCGGGGCCATCCGCAGCTACGCCCTCGGCCCGGTGGTCCACTACGCAGACCTTGTGGAGTGCCTGCCCTATGATGACGCGGTGTACATGCTCAAGGTCACCGGCACCCAGCTGGAACGGATGATCCGCCATATTCTGCGGGACGAGGCATTCCAGGGGGAGCACACGGAGTTCTACCAGTTCTCTCACGGGACGCACATCGTCTGGTCCCGGAGCGAGCAGGCCTTCCGCACCTTGACGCTGGACGGCGAGGCCCTGCACGCCGAGCGGCTTTATACCGTGGCGGTGCAGAAGTACCACTACAACAACCTCAAGCCGTTTTTGGACATCACACTGGAAGAGGTGGAGAAAAACGGCAAGATCCGGGTGCTGTCCACCTCCGCCCGGGACGTGGTTGAGGAATACCTGACGGTGAACCAGCACCTCAGCCGGGAGGTGGAGGGCCGCCTGGTGGTGGAGGACTGAGGGCCGCTCCTGGAAAAGCAAGGGGCATACTAAATGGATCTCCGGAGCAGAAAAACGAAAACAGAACGGCGCTCCCTGTCGGAGAAGGATCTCCGGCGGGGGCGCCGTTTTGGGTGCTGTATAAGTCTGCGGCCCTTCCGCAGAACTGATCCGGGATTGGCTTTTTATGACAAAATTTACAATTCCAATTTGCCGGGATTCCGCAAATTTTTGGAAATGCTACGAAAGATAGGTCGATCTATCAAAACCGGATTGACAAAGCGCTTCATGAGTGGTACTGTAACCACATCTTACGAGAAGGGTGTGGACAGGATGAGGAAGATGTTCGATCATACTGTCGCAGCGGCTGCCAAGGCAGACGCCGTATCCTCTTGCGCCGCAAGCGCTCACTCTATGATCGCCATTATTATGGACGCCATTATGGCGTCCATTTTTGTTGCCATTATTTCCATTATTGGCACAATTCCATATGGCTGGCGTGGGGTACAGAACGGTTGAGCTTGTAAGAAAAACGAGCCAAAAGCGGTCCCGCTGGTCAGCGGGGCCGCTTTTTTTGCTACTTGTACGGGGAGGTAATCGACATGAAACTCACAGGCGCGCGGATCTTGATGGAATGTCTGCGGGAACAGAAGGTGGATACCATTTTCGGGTATCCCGGCGGCACGATTTTGAACGTGTATGACGCTTTATATGACTGCAAGGAGATCACCCATATTCTGACCTCCCATGAGCAGGGGGCTGCCCACGCGGCGGACGGCTACGCCCGCAGCACCGGCAAGGTGGGCGTGTGCTTCGCCACCTCCGGCCCCGGCGCCACGAACCTGACCACCGGCATCGCCACCGCGTACATGGATTCCTCCTCGGTGGTCTTTATCTCCTGCAACGTGCCACAGAACCTCATCGGCCGGGACGCGTTTCAGGAGGTGGACATTACCGGCATTACGATGCCCATTACGAAATCCACCTATCTGGTGCGGGATGTGACAAAGCTGGCGGACACGGTGCGGGAGGCCTTCGCGCTGGCCCGCAGCGGCCGCCCCGGTCCGGTGGTCATCGACATCACCCGGGACGTGACCAGCGCCGAGTGCGACTACGAGCCGCTGCCTCTGGAGCAGCACGCTGCCTCCGGGCATCTGGCTTCTCTGATCCGGCGGGCCTACACCAGCAGCCTGAAAATGCCGGAGGCGGATCTGGACGACGTGGAAAAGCTGGTGGAGATGATCGCGGAATCCAAAAAGCCCATGCTGATCTGCGGCGGCGGCGTGGTCCGCAGCCGGGCCCACGAGGAATTCCGGCAGTTTGTCCGCCGGATCGACGCGCCGGTGGCCATCACCGTGATGGGTGGCGGCGGCGTTTCCGGCCGGGACGTGATGACCACCGGCATGATCGGAATGCACGGCTCCGTGGCCTCCAACATGGCCTGCGACAACTGCGACCTGCTGATCGCCGTGGGCTGCCGGTTCTCCGACCGGGTGGCGTTGAAGCCGGAGACCTTCGCTCATCAGGCCAAGATCGTCCATATCGACATCGACCGGGCGGAGATCAACAAGAATGTCCAGACGGACCACCACATCATCGGCGACGCCAAGCAGGTCCTGAACCTGCTGCTGGAGCGCCTGCCCCAGTACGAGCATAAGGAGTGGAAGGACTTCGTGCTCTCCTTCCCCCGGGAAACGGAGTACGGCGAAAGCGAGAGCGTCCTGACGCCGAAGCAGGTGCTTTCCGCCATTGCCCGAAAATGCCCGCAGGATTCCATCGTGGCCACGGATGTGGGCCAGCACCAGATGTGGGCCATCCAGCACCTGCATTTCGACTATCCCGGCCAGCTCCTGACCTCCGGCGGCTTCGGCACCATGGGCTTCGGTCTGGGGGCCGCCATCGGCGCCAAGCAGGGGAACCCGGACAAAACAGTGATCCACATCACCGGCGACGGCTGCTTCCGCATGAACGGCAACGAGCTGGCTACCGAGGCCTATTACGGGCTGCCGGTCATTACCGTGATCTTCAACAACCGGAATCTGGGCATGGTCCGGCAGTGGCAGAGCCTGATCTACGACCGCCGGTATTCCCAGACGTCTCTGGAAAACCGCAGCCCGGACTTCGTGAAGTTCGCGGACGCCTTCGGTCTGAAGGGCCGCCGGGTCACCCAGCCCAGCGAGCTGGAGGAGGCCATCACGGAGGCGCTGGCGGAAAGCGCTCAGGGCCGGGGCTACGTCATCGACTGCGCCATCAACGCCGACGAGATGGTGCACCCCATGGTCAACGGCGGCCATCACATCACGGAATTCCTGCTGAGCTGAGGAGAGGAGGACAACATCATGGAAACGACATTACGCACCTTTTCCGTTCTGGTGGATGACGAGCCCGGCGTGCTCTCCCAGATCTCCCGGCTGTTTTCCCGCAAGGGGTTCAACATCGAGTCTCTGGCCGTCGGCCCCACGGAGGAACGCGGCCTGTCCCGCCTGACGCTGGAGGTCCTGACGGACGATCAGCAGACGGAGCTTTTATGCAACCAGCTGTCCAAAATGGTGCCGGTACATTCCGTCCGGCTGCTGGCGGAGGAACACTCCATCCGCCGGGAGATGGTGCTCTGCAAGGTCCGGGCAGAGGAGCGGAGCGTCCGCAGCGAGCTGATCCAGCTGGCCAACGTGTTCCGGGCCTCCATTCTGGACGTTTCCTCCACCTCCATGACCCTGGCGGTCATCGGGGAGGAATCCAAAAACGAGGCGCTGACGGACCTGCTGCGGGAGTTCGGGATTCTGGAAATGGTCCGCACCGGCATGGTGGCGCTGGAGCGGGGTCGGTATACCATTCAGGACGAGCGGAAGGAAACACTGGAATTCAATCTTGGAAAAATGCTGTAAATTGTGCATTTATCATTCATTTCAACACAAAACCATTATAAAAAGGAGAAATTTACCATGGCTAAAATGTATTATGAAAAGGACTGCGACCTGAACTATCTCAACGGCAAGAAGATCGCTGTGATCGGCTACGGCTCCCAGGGCCATGCCCATGCCCTGAACCTGAAGGATTCCGGCTGCGAGGTCTGCGTGGGCCTGCGGGAAGACTCCAAGAACTGGGCGCAGGCGGAGGCCGCGGGGCTTACCGTCAAGACCGTTGCCGAGGCCGCCAAGTGGGGTGACATCGTGATGATGCTCATTAACGACGAGGTACAGGCCGACGTTTACAAGAAGGATATCGCTCCCTATCTGGAGGAAGGCAACGCCCTGGCCTTTGCCCACGGCTTCAACATCCGCTACAAGCAGATCGTGCCTCCCGCCGGTGTAGACGTGTTCATGGCAGCGCCCAAGGGCCCCGGCCACACCGTCCGCTCCACCTATGTTTCCGGCAAGGGCGTGCCCTGTCTGGTGGCCGTGGAGCAGAACGCCACCGGCCGGGCCTACGAGATCGCGCTGGCCTACATCGCCGGCATCGGCGGCGCCCGGGCAGGCATCATGGAGACCACCTTCCACGATGAGACCGAGACCGACCTCTTCGGCGAGCAGACCGTTCTGTGCGGCGGCGTGGTGGATCTGATGCAGTGCGGCTTCGAGACGCTGGTGGAAGCCGGTTACGCCCCGGAGAACGCCTATTTCGAGTGCATCCACGAGATGAAGCTCATCATCGACCTCATCAACAAGGGCGGCGTGGCCGCCATGAATTACTCCATCTCCGATACCGCCGAGTTCGGCGAGTACGTCTCCGGCCCCCGGGTGCTGCCCCACGAGGAGACCAAGGCCCGGATGCGGGCGGTGCTGGCGGACATTCAGGACGGCACCTTTGCCGGCCGCTGGATCGCGGAGAACAAGAGCCGGGGCCGCACCTTCTTCAACTCCAAGCGGGACCAGCTGGCCAAGCACCCCATGGAACAGGTGGGCGAGGAGCTGCGCCGCAACATGATCTGGGGCGGCGACAAGGATTTGGACACCGCCTCCAACTGACCGAGGGGAGGAGAAGCGTATGCGTTCTGAACAGATCAAGACCGGCGTGGAGCGGACGCCCAACCGCAGCCTGCTTTACGCGCTGGGCTATACCGATGAGGAGCTTGCCCGGCCCCTCATCGGCGTGGTCAGCTCCTATAACGAGATCGTCCCCGGCCACATGGGGCTGGACAAGATCGCTGAGGCTGTAAAGGCCGGTATCCGGGCCGCAGGCGGCACGCCGGTGATGTTCCCGGCCGTCGCCGTGTGCGACGGCATCGCCATGGGCCATGTGGGGATGAAGTATTCTCTGGTGACCCGGGACCTCATCGCGGACTCCACGGAGGCCATGGTCATGGCCCATCAGTTTGACGGTCTTGTGATGATCCCCAACTGCGACAAGAACGTGCCGGGCCTGCTGATGGCGGCTGCGCGGCTGAATATCCCTACCATCTTCTGTTCCGGTGGCCCCATGCTGGCGGGCCGTCTCAAGGATGGCCGCCGCACCTGCCTGAGCCATATGTTTGAGGCGGTGGGGGCGTATCACGCCGGAAAGCTGGACGAGGCCGGGGTGGCGGATTACACGGAAAACGCCTGTCCCACCTGCGGCTCCTGCTCCGGGATGTATACCGCCAACTCCATGAACTGCCTGACGGAGGCCATCGGCATGGCCCTCCGGGGCAACGGCACCATTCCCGCCGTGTACTCCGCCCGGCTGCGGCTGGCCAAGGAGACCGGCATGAAGATCATGGAGCTGGTGGAGAAAAACGTCCGTCCCCGGGATATTATGACGGAAGCCGCCTTCCACAACGCCGAGACCGTGGACATGGCGCTGGGCTGCTCCACCAACACCATGCTGCACCTGCCCGCCATCGCTCACGAGGCCGGGGTGGAGCTGGATCTGCGCATGGTCAACGGCATCAGCGACAAGACCCCCAACCTCTGCCATCTGGCCCCTGCCGGTGACACCTATATCGAGGATCTGGACCGGGCCGGCGGCGTCTGGGCCGTGATGAAGGAGCTGACCAAGGCCGGTCTGCTGGATACCTCGCTGCCCACCGTGACGGGTAAGACCGTAGGGGAAAATCTGGAAACGGCGGAGAATTTGGACACCAGCCTCATTCGCCCGCTGGAGGAGCCTTATTCCAAGACCGGCGGCATTGCCGCCCTGTTTGGCAATCTGGCCCCGGACGGCTGCGTGGTGAAGCAGAGCGCCGTGGCCCCGGAAATGCTGCGGCACAAAGGCCCCGCCCGGGTGTTCAACAGCGAGGAGGAGGCCATCGCCGTCATCTACGCCGGGGGCATCCGTCCCGGCGACGTGGTGGTGATCCGCTACGAGGGACCCAAGGGCGGCCCCGGTATGCGGGAGATGCTGAACCCCACCTCCGCCATCGCCGGTATGGGACTGGACAAGGACGTGGCCCTCATCACCGACGGCCGGTTCTCCGGCGCGACCCGGGGAGCGTCCATCGGCCACGTCAGCCCGGAGGCCGCCTCCGGCGGCGTGATCGGTCTGGTGCGGGAGGGGGATCTCATTGAGATCGACATTCCCGGCCGGTCCATCCACCTGTGCGTGGAGGACGCGGAGCTGGCGGAGCGCCGGAAAACCTGGGCCTGCCCGGAGCCGAAGATCAAGAGCGGCTATCTGACCCGCTACGCCAAGCTGGTGTCCTCTGCCGACAAGGGCGCTATTCTGCAATGAGGGCGGAACTTATGCACACAGTTGAGGCATTAGACCGTCTGATTTTGTTCCGGCAGAAGCCGGACAGCCTTCTCCGGCGGCTTATGTCGTCGGAGGAAGCCGTCCGCGTGGCCGCTCAGGGGGAGCTGGTGGCGCTGGCCGTGGAAAACGGCTGGCAGGGCGACCTGTGGCGCTGCTGTATCGCCCGGGAGCTGGTGTCAAGTGAAAACCCTTTCTCTCTCGTATGGGAGCGGCGTTCCGGCGGACAGGACACGCTGAAAGCGCTGGCGCTGGCAGATATGAAGCTCTTTTTTGAGCTGGTGAGCGCGCCGCCGGAGGGCGGGGCGTGGCCGCTGCTGCGGGACTTCCGCCACGAGAGCCGCCGTACCGCAGATTGCGCCTCGTTTCTGGCGTTCAGCGGGGAACTGGCCGCCGCCGGTTCTCCGGAGGGGCTGCTGGAACGCCTGACGGCGTTCTACCAGACCCGGGGCGTCGGTCTGCTGGGCATGGGGCAGGTGTTCCGGGCCAGAAGGACAGGGAACGGCGCGGAGCTGGTCCCCGTGGAGGACCGTCCTCCTGTGCGTCTGGCGGATCTGGTGGGCTACCGGCAGCAAAAGGATCTGCTGATCCACAATACGGAAGCCTTTCTGCGGGGGAAGGGCAGCAACAACGTGCTGCTCTACGGTGACGCCGGTACCGGAAAATCCACCAGTATCCAAGCCCTCGTCAACGAGTACGCCGATCAGGGATTGCGGCTCATTGAGCTTTACAAGGAGCAGTATGACCTGATCCCCGACATTCTGCGGCAAGTGAAGGGCCGCAATTATCGCTTCCTTCTGTTTCTGGATGATCTGTCCTTTGAGGAAAACGAGACCTCCTATAAATATCTGAAGGCCGTCATGGAGGGCGGGGCGGAGGCGCCGCCGGAAAACGTGCGGATCTGCGCCACCTCCAACCGCCGCCATCTGGTGCGGGAGGTGTGGAGCGACCGCGGCGATGTGGAGCACAACGGCGACATTCACCGCTCCGACACCGTGGAGGAAAAGCTGTCTCTGGCCAGCCGCTTCGGCTTGCAGATCTTCTACCCGGCTCCCACCTTCGAGGAATACCAACAGATCGTCTCCGCACTTTCGGAAAAGGCGGGGACGGACCTCTCGCCGGAACAGCTCCGGGCCGCAGCCGCCACCTGGCAGGTCCGCAGCGGCAGCCGTTCCGGACGGACGGCCCGGCAGTTCGTGGACCAGCTGGAGCATTGAACTGATTAGATGTAATTGCGAGGTCCTCTCGGTCCTTATTTCGGTGTATCTGCACGTTTTCGGGGAATGAAAACGGTATAAGCACAAGGGGCATAAAAGAAAAACACGGCAAGCCTCCGGTCATAGACCGGAGGCTTGCGGTTATGCGGTTGGTTGATGCCCTTGCGGGAGAATTACATCTCCTTGATGACGGCCTGAGCGGTAGGGGATAATAAAAGGAAATACTATAAAATCAGTATTCCGAGCTAAGCAGGAAGTCCGCTATGTGCATAGTCTTGATGCCCTCGTAATTTCCTCCTGCGAACGCATCGGTTGTGAGAATATATTTGGGGTAGTTGTCGTGGATTTCCAACAAACGCTCATACTCCCGTTTCTCCGCCTTTTCCGAACGAACCTCCTGTGTGACCTGCACATATAGCTTTTCGTTCTGGCGAACCGCCACAAAGTCGATCTCCCCACTGCCGGACTTTCCGACATGGACGGTGTATCCTCTGCGGCAAAGCTCCAAGTACACGACATTCTCAAGGCTGGATGCCACGCTGTCAGCGTTGTAGCCAAGGACACTGTACCGCAGGGTGGTGTCCGCAAGATAGAATTTCTCCTGCGTTTTCAGGATCTCCTTACCCTGCAAATCAAAGCGAGAGCAGCGGTGAAGCAAATAGGCTTTCTCCAATTTTTCCAAGTAGCTGTAAACCGTTTCGTTATCCAACGCACGGTGCTCCGCTTTCAGATAATCCGAAATGGATTTTGCCGAGAAGGTGTTGCCCACATTGTTGAAGGTGTACTTGACCACTCGTTCCAACTGATCGATCTTCCTCACCTGATTGCGCTTGACAATATCGGAAAAAATCGTGGAGTTATAAATATCCCGCACGATGGTGTAGACCTCGTCCTGAGAGTACTCCTGCAAGTGCGTTGCCGGGAAACCGCCCAAGCGCACATAGTTGGCAAGCTCGGCTTTCGGCTCTCCAACCTCAGTATATTGGCTTTTGAACATCAGGTACTCGCCAAAGGACAAGGTAAAGATGCGGAAAGACACATACCGTCCTGTCAGATAGGTTGAGATCTCGGAGGACAGCATGCGGGAGTTGGAGCCTGTCACATACAGGTCAACATCGAAGTCCGACGCCAGCGAATTGACGACCTTTTCCCAGCCCTTGATTTCCTGAACCTCATCGAGAAACAGATAGGTTTTTCCATCGGGTGAAAGGCGCTCTTTAAGCTGTGCATACATCTGCTTTGCCGTCATATCCTCGTATTCCATCGAGTCGTAGCGGCAGCTGACAATGCGATCTTCCGGGATGTTATGCCGTGTTTTCAACTGCTCTATGATCATTTTCAGGATCGTTGACTTTCCGCAGCGGCGTACTCCCGTAAGGATTTTTACAAACGGCGTATCCACATAAGCCATGATCTTATCGACATACAAAGGTCTGTAAATCATTTTATCCACCTCCGTCTGTGGATAGTATTAGGGTTGAGCAAAACGTGAGTTTTGCAAAGTCGAGTCACAATATATATGTTTCACGCAAGTCGGATGGTACTATTTATTGTATGGGCTCATGAGCAAATCGGAGTTTTGCTCAACCCTAGGATAGTATACCGCAATTCTTACCAGCGGTCAACAAGTTTTGCGATTATAAACCGCAAAATCTTTCCACAAAATATGACATTGCAAACATATTCTATATTGGGATAAACAAGCAAGCTCCCGGCCAATGGCCGGGGGCATTCCGCATTGTTGAAAACAGGCAACCACGGGCTATGCCCGTGGAATAAAAAAGGCTAAGCCTATGAGAGGGAAAAGATAAACCTCCCATGCTACAATCGAAGCAGGTTTGCCGACCGCAAGAAAAGTAGCGGAGGAGGAATATCCATGTTTGGAACACAAAAGAAAGAGGAAATAGATAACTATACTGATTATAGTGATGCTGATCCGTTCCTTTCTCTTCCTATCCGGAATGAAAAAGAAATGATAAGATGTTATATAACTGATTATAAGGCAGTGGTATGCCTTTATTGCAGAACATCTTTTTCGCTATCTTATATAGAAATGTGATCTATGAGCATAAAAAATAAATAATTTTGTGATTGTAATTTATATGAATTTCGCATATAATAAAAGCGTGATTATAAAGCATAAAATTCCAATAAAAATGAGAGGAGTGATTCTATGGAACGATTTATCTTAAAAAAGTTGCTGGATTGGAAGAATTCACCCTACCGCAAACCGCTAATCTTAAAGGGTGTGCGTCAGGTGGGCAAAACATGGGTTCTCAAAGAATTCGGCAGACGTTATTATGAAAATACTGCCTATTTTAACTTTGACGAAAACGAAGAATATAAACAGTTCTTTGAAACCACCAAGGACGTGGCTCGCATCATGCAAAATCTAATGTTGGCCAGTGGTCAGAAGATTGTCCCGGAAAAGACACTTATCATTTTTGACGAGGTGCAGGACTGCCCGAAGGTTATCAACTCCATGAAGTATTTCTGCGAGAACGCTCCGCAGTATCATATCGCCTGCGCCGGTTCTCTGCTGGGCATTGCCCTGGCAAAACCATCCTCTTTCCCGGTGGGCAAGGTCAACTTCCTGCAGATTGACCCTATGACCTTCACAGAATTTCTGCTTGCCAATGGCGACGAAAACCTTGTGAAGTTCTTGGAAAGCGTGGATACCATCGAGCCGATTCCCGATGCCTTTTTCAATCCGCTCTATGAAAAACTGAAGATGTACTATGTCACCGGAGGCATGCCGGAATCTGTGCTCATGTGGACGGAGGCACGGGATGTCTCCGCCATGCAGGAAGCCCTGTCTGGGATTATTGGTGCCTACGAACGTGACTTTGCCAAGCACCCCAATATCAGTGAGTTCCCAAAGATCTCTATGATCTGGAAGTCTATACCGTCCCAGCTGGCAAGGGAGAATAAGAAGTTTATCTACAAAGTTGTCAAAGAAGGCGCAAGAGCCCGAGAATACGAGGATGCTTTGCAGTGGCTGGTGGATGCAAGACTGGTGCATAAGATCTACCGCAGCACTGCTCCCGGCCTGCCGGTGGCTGCCTACGATGACCTGTCTGCATTTAAGATTTATCTGGTGGATGTGGGTTTGCTCCGCCGTCTGGCACAGCTGGCTCCCACGGCCTTTGGAGAGGGCAACCGCCTGTTCACCGAGTTCAAGGGCGCTTTGACCGAAAACTTTGTGCTGCAGACCCTGATCACGCAGTTTGAAGTGGTTCCCCGCTATTGGAGCCAGAATAATCCACCTTATGAAGTGGATTTCCTCATTCAACGGGAAAATGACATTTTCCCTGTTGAGGTCAAGTCTGAGGCCAATACCACCAGCAAGACCCTCAAGAAGTTTAAGGAGCTGTTCCCGGATCAAGTCAAGCTCCGTGTGCGGTTCTCTCTGGATAATCTGAAGCTGGATGATGATGTACTGAACATCCCTTTGTTCATGGCTGATCAAGCAGATAGATTGATTGGATTGGCATTAGAAAAGAAGAATAGCTTTGGTCAGTAATGGTTCATCAATATAAAAAGTAACAATTTGACCTATAGAATGCTGGCCCCGAAGACGGTTGTGATCTCTGTCTCCAACACCCGTACCGATGATTGTCCCGCTGCCTCTGTCCTTCAGATGGTGCGGGAGAAGGGCTGCACGTTGTATGTTACAGATGCGATCCCGGATAGTAACGGGCACGTGAGTAACCATCCAGCCATTCATTTTGATATCTAAACCGGCAGTTGCCTCCGCTGCGTTCAAGCCGGATCAAAAAGTCAGCGATGAGCCAGTTAAAACTTTGTAAAAAATGAGCTGTCTTTTTTGCCTCGCCGCCTCTGGAGACTGCCTTGGACGCTGAAAAGCGCGCCGCTGTTGAGCCAATGAGATGTACCGGACTGAAGGACCGGCCTCCACGGAGGCGCTTGAGATCCCATGCTTTCAGAACGCTTGGAAAACGGGCACGGAGGGGGAAAATTTTCTTCCATACGCAAAATCACCCTGCCGAAACCGGCAGGGTGATTTTATGGGCTGTTTATTTTAGCGGTCAAGTACGGTGCTGCGAAAGCGCACCGCACCCGCTGTTACAGGATCAGGCCGAAGGCGATATAGAGGGCCGCCGCGCACGCCGCAGTTACCAGCGCATAGGGGAGCTGCGTTTTCACGTGAGAATACAGATCGGTGCCTACGGACATGGAGGACAGGATCGTGGTATCGGAAAGGGGAGAGCAGTGGTCGCCGAAAATGCCGCCGGACACCACCGCACCGATGGTCAGCAGAATATTGCCGTTCATAGCCACCGCCATGGGGACCGCAATGGGCATCATGATGGAGAACGTACCCCAGCTGGTTCCCGTGCAGAAGGCCATCAGCGCGCCCATCAGGAAGATGATGGCCGGGCAGAAGGCACCGTCAATGCTGTCACCCAGCAGGCTGGCAAGGAACTGGCCGGTTCCCATTCCCTTGATGACCCCGCCGATGGAGAAGGACAACACCAGAAGGATCACCAGACCCATCATGCTGCTGACGCCCTTCATAACGCTGTCGCCGAACTCCTTGGCGGTCATGATCCCCTGCTTTGTATACATGACGCACATAATGAGCAGCGTGATGACAACAGAGTAGAGGATCGCCGTGGTTCCGTCGCCCGCCGCCAGATTTCCTCCGCCGGTGACCAGCAGGCCGATGAAAGCGCCGCCGATCAGGGTGATGAGCGGGAACATCATGTTCCACTTGTTCTCTTTGCCTTCCTCTACCAGCTCTTCAAAGCCGTCATTGTCGTTGAGCAGCGGCGTTACTCCATCATCATACAGCTTGCCGGTGTTCCGAACCCGCAGCTCTGCCTTTTTCATGGGGCCCCAGTCTTTCCCGGTGACAATATAGAACAGCACGAACAGCAGGGAGAGGATGCTGTAAAACTGGAAGGGGAGGCTCCGGATCAGCAGATTCATAGGCTCGCCCTGAATGTATCCGGAGGCGATCTCCGCGGAGATCAGGCCCATCAGCATAGCGCCCCAGGAGTTCAGGGGGATGATGGCGTTGACGGGCGCGGAAGTCGCGTCGCAGATGTAGGCCAGCTTTTCACGGGAGACCTTGAATTTATCGATCAGCGGGCGGGTCACCACGCCGGTGAACATGATGCTGAGCAGACCGTCGATAAAAATGATGATGCCGATCACATAGGCGATGAGCATCGCCATCCGCGGGCTCTTCACACGCTTGCTCTGCTCGGTCAGGTAATTGACAAAGCCCTTGACGCCGCCGGAGATGCGCACCAGGATCACAAATGCGCCCATCAGCGCCGTGAACAGGAAGGTTTTCAGATTCCCGGTATCGGCGCAAACACTTAAAATGCCGTTGACGCTTTCGTTGACAGCGGTAAACGGATTCCATCCGCAAATAATCAGTTGTCCGGTAAAAATACCCACCAGCATGGCCAGCGGCACCTTCCGCGTCGCAATGGCCACTGCCAGCGTCAGAATCGGAGCAACCAGAGTCAAATAGCCGTAATCCATAAGTTTTTCCCTCTTTCTCGATCAATACTGTGCAAATAAGGAGCCGAGCCCGCCTGTATGCAAATAGCAGACGGGGCCGGACACTTTTTCCTGTTCGATCCAGTCCATCATCCCCACCAGGACCTTGCTGGTATAGACGTTTTCGATGAAGATCCCCTCGCTGCGGGCAAAGGACAGGACTGCCTGCTGGCTCTCCTCCGTGTTTTCGCCCCAGCCGCCGCCACGGTAGGCGTCTGTGATCTCCGCCGCCTGTTCCACCGACACATCCATGGGGAGCCCGGTGATCTCCTCCGCTTCGGAGATGGTGGAACGGATATGCGCCGTCAGCGTTTCCCGGTCATCCTCGACGCTGACGATCACAATGCGGAAGGGCTGGCCCATCAGCTGATTTCCGTAGATCAGCCCGGCCGCGACGCCGCCGTTTCCGCCAGGGGCGAAAATCGTCATGCGGCCAATTCCAAGATCCTCGCACTGCCGCTTCATTTCCACCACCGCGGCGGTATAGCCCAACGCGCCCCGGCCGGTGGTCGCGCCGTTGCGGACCACGTAGACCTGTTTACCGGCGGACTGGTAAGCGGCGGCCAGCTCCTCCATGCGGCGGTTCCGAACCGCTCCGTCACAAGGGCCGAGGAAGTGTATTTTGGTACCCAGCAGTTCCTCCAGCAGGAGATTTCCCTCTTTGCGGGCTGGCTCCGCCGCGTTGATGATAAGCTCACAGCCCAGCCCGGCCTTGGCACAGGCCGCCGCGGTCAGAGCGCATAGATTAGACTGCTCCGGCCCCGCCGCCAGGATTTTGGAAGCCCCCTTGGATCTGGCTTCCCCTAAGAGGAACTCAAGGCTGCGGATCTTATTTCCGCCCGGACCGACGCCGGTCATGTCGTCCCGCTTGATGAGGAGGCTGACGTCCTTTCCTGAAGGCTGGTAATGCATGGGGTGCAGGGGCGTTGGCATAGGCATGAGCGGCACGCGGTCTGTCTCACGCAGAAAACGTTCGATCGGTTTCATGTTCTTTCTCCAATTAGCCAAGTAGTAATTTACTTGCTTAAAGAATAACAGGCATTTTGCCGAATGTCAATCTTTTTCGGGGGCTCGCCGCCAATTACCATGAAACGCACAGAAACCTCCCGGACCTGCTTCTGTTTATTAGAAGATATACGCAATCGCGGGCGCTTTTTTCTTGTTTTGGGGGCGCTTGCGGTTGTGCGTGCTAACCGTTCTTCAAAAGCCCGGAACGAGAGGGGGGGACCGCACATGGCCCCGCTGTCCCATCGTTCCCGTTGCGCTTTCGAGATGGTTGGACTGACGGTCCGCTTCGTGAGGACGGCGCTGTTTCTCCGATGTCCAATATATCGGTATATACGCATAATATGTATACTAATGCAAATATGCTGCATAGTATTTATATTTACTTATAACACCCGCTACGCGCTTATACGCATGAAATACAAATATTTCCGGTGTATACAGCTATATTCTCGTATATATTTACAATAGTTGCATAATTATACGAATTTTTGCAAATTAACTATTGACTTTCGGCGTGAGAAAATATACAATCCGCTCATCCGAAGCACACAAACGGTGCAAGCGAGAAGGAGGAGAACGCCATGGGCATTACCGAGATATTTTTGAACTACTATCAATACTTCCTCCGAGGAACGCAGACCACCGTCATCGTTTCCCTGATCACCGTTCTGCTGGGCACGGTCCTCGGCTGCCTCATCGCACTGCTGCGATTGTCAAGATTCAGGCTGTGCTCCGGGTTTGCCAAGCTGTATATCACCGTCATCCGGGGAACGCCGCTTCTGGTGCAGCTGTACATCGTTTACTATCAGCTTCACTTCATTCCGTGGCCGGAGGGTTCCATTCTGGGCGTGGAGCTGGCGCGGGTCATGCCCTGCATCCTGGCCCTGTCCATGAACTCCACCGCCTATGTGGCGGAGGTCATCCGTTCCGGCATTCAGGCGGTGGACTTCGGGCAGACGGAGGCTGCGCTGTCCTGCGGCATGACCCGGACACAGGCGATGGTGAACATCATCCTGCCGCAGGCGGTCAAGAACATTCTGCCGGCGCTGGGCAATGAGTTTGTGACCATGATCAAGGAGACGTCCATCATCCAGTACCTCGGCGTCGGCGACCTGATGTACAACAACGGCATCGTCGTCACCGCCACCTACAACCCGCTGCCTTGCTACTATATTTCTGCGATCATCTACCTGACCCTGAACATCGTGCTGGGGAAGGGGCTGGATCTTTTTGAGAGGAGGATGAAGTGCAGTGACAGCTGACAACGTTCTGTTTGAGATCAAGGGGCTGAAAAAGAATTTCGGCGATCTGGAGGTCCTCAAGGGCATCCACACCACCATCCGAAAGGGGGAGGTCGTGGTGGTCATCGGGCCCTCCGGTTCCGGAAAGTCCACCTTCATCCGATGCCTGAACCTGCTGGAGACCCCCACGGAGGGCCAGATCTTTTTTGAGGGCAGCTGCATCACCGACAAGGGCTACGCCGTCCATAAGCACCGGGAAAAGGTGGGGATGGTGTTCCAGCAGTTCAATCTGTTCAACAACCTGACGATCCTGGAGAATGTGACCATCTCCCTGAAAAAGGTAAAGAAGGTCCCGGCACCGGCGGCGGAGGAAAAAGCCAGAGCGCTGCTGCGGCGCGTCGGTCTGGAGGACAAGGCGGATGCCTATCCCGCTCAGCTGTCCGGCGGACAGAAGCAGCGGATCGCCATTGTCCGTGCCATGGCGATGGAGCCGGACGTGATGCTCTTTGACGAGCCCACCTCCGCGCTGGACCCGGAAATGGTGGGGGAGGTGCTCTCGGTCATTCAGGACCTCGCAAAGGAGGGCGTCACCATGGTCGTGGTCACCCACGAGATGGGCTTCGCCAAGAAGGTGGGGACCCGCATCCTCTTTATGGACGGCGGCATGATCGCCGAGGAGGGTACGCCCCAGCAGATCTTTGAGGACCCCCAGAATGAACGGACCAAGGACTTCCTGTCCAAGGTCATCCATGTAATCTGAAACAACACAGCCGCATCAAGTGGCTTACAAAAAAATTGGAGGAATTTATTATGTTAGGTACGATCAATCCCGAAATTCTGTTTCTGCAGCAGGAAGACCAGATCAAGGCCGGTCTTTTGGATATGAAGATGATCCTGAAAATCACGGAGGATACCTATAAAATGCTGGGGCAGGGCCAGATCCAGAATCCCCCGAAGGTCCATCTGGGCATCCCGGAGGGGACGGAGTGGGAATCCTTCTTCAACACCATGCCCAGCTACATCGGCGGCGATCTGAATATCGCCGGCATCAAGTGGGCCGCCGAGTCCAAGAAGAACGCCACCACCCCCGGCATCCCTTACGGCATCGACATTTCCATCCTCAGCGACCCCGTCACGGTCCTGCCCTTCTGCATTCAGGACGGCACCATCATCACCGCCATGCGGACCTCTGCTGTGGCGGGCCTGCAGGCAAAATACTGCGCCCCCTCCGACACGGATACCGCGACGCTGATCGGCGCGGGCGTCATTGGCCGGACCATGATCATGGCGATCTGCGAGGCGATCCCCACAGTCAAGACCATTTACCTCTGCGATCTGGATCTGGAAAAGGCAGAGCAGGTGGCCAAGGAGTCCGAGGGCAAGTACGGCGTGACCATCATCCCCACCTCCGACAGCAAGGCGGCAGCGGCAAAGTCCCAGCTGATCGTGGGCGAGACCACCGCCAGAACGCCCTTCATCGACAAGAGCTGGGTGAAGCCCCACAGCGCCATCGTCTGCGTCTCCAACGAGGCCACGACGGACGTAGTAAAGGCTGCGGACGTGAATGTGGTGGATTACTGGAAGCAGATCATTACCTTCAAGAACAAGGCCATCACGCAGGTGTTCGACGCCGGTGAGATCACCAAGGAGGAAGTGCTGGAAACCAGCGACCTGGTGCTGGGCAAGCCCTGCAGAACCTCTGACGAGCAGTTCATTTACGCTTGCTCTCTGGGTCTGGGCGCGCTGGACATCACCGTGGCCTACGCTCTGTACCAGAACGCGGTCAAGCTGGGCCTTGGCACCAAGGTCAAGCTGTGGGACAAGCCTCTGTGGGAATAAGCGCCCCGGTCAAAAACGAGAAGAGGAGAGAACATCATGAAAAAAGCGATTGCTTTGCTGCTGGCGTTGGTAACGCTGCTGTCCCTGACGGCCTGCGCCGGCAAGGAGGATACGGCGTCCTCCGCACTGGATCAGATCAAGCAGAAGGGGGAGCTGGTGGTCGGCACCTCCGCGGACTATCCCCCCTATGAGTTCCATGCGGAGGTGGACGGGAAAGACACCATCGTGGGCTTTGACATGGAGATCGCCCAGGCCATTGCCGACAAGCTGGGTGTATCTATGAAAATTGTAGATATGTCCTTTGACAATCTGCTGATGAGCCTTGCCAATGACGAGTTCGATCTGGTCATCGCTGGCCTGTCCGCAGATGAGGAACGGCGCAAGACCACCGACTTCTCTGATCCCTATCTGGAAGCCAAAAACCTGATTCTGGTGCGGGCTGAGGACGCGGACAAGTACGCCAGTCTTGACGATCTGAAAGGGGTCAAGGGTGGCGCGCAGACCGGCTCCAAGCCCTATAACAACTGCGTTACCTACTGCGGTGAGGAGACCACGGTCGGCCTTGCCAAGGTGCAGGATCTGGTCATGGAGCTGGAGGCCGGAAAGCTGGATGTCGTATTTCTGGACTACATGACCGTGCTGTCCTATGCGGATGCCAAGGAGGATCTGGCCGCCGTGGATCTCGGCATCCCGGAGACCAGTGACGGCTACTCCATCGCCGTCAAGAAGGGGAACACGGAGCTGGCCGAGTTCATCAACGGCGTTCTGGCGGAGCTGAAGGAGCAGAACGCCATCGAGCAGTTCATCGTGGAGGCCAAGAAGCTGGAAAGCGCGGCGGAGTAACGCCGGAATCAACGATTCAAACTTGAACTGACACAACAAAAAGAGCCGCGTCAGCGGCTCTTTTTGCGTATTATTCTTCCGGTTTGGCTGGGGGGTCACAGATCACGCCGCCGTCCGGCAGGGGGGAGAGGGGTTCTGCATCGAGCGTGGGTTCCGGCGGCAGAGGGGTGGTCTCCGCTGCCTCAGGCTTGGGGACCGGGGGACGGAAGGTGCCGTCCAGCTTCTGAAAACAGCGCCGGTAGGCCGCCGTATCCGGCGGATAGGGGGTGGGGCGGTAATCGTTCCGGTTGGAGACGCTGCTGACGCAGCAGGGAATATAGGACATCTCCCACGAACGGTCCTCGCCGCTGCCGGACACAGTGAGCTGGGCAATGACCGTGTCCTTGTCCGACGGATTCCGGTTGCCGCCGAAGCAGAAATTGCCGATGCTGTACAGGATCACGCTGCCCTGATAGGCTTCTATGGGCTGCAAAACGTGAGGGTGGGTCCCCACCACCACATCCGCGCCGCCTTTCACGGCGGCATGGGCCAGCGCCGACTGCCGCTTGGTGGGGACGTAGGTTTTTTCAGCCCCGGCGTGCATGAAGGCCACAATGATGTCCGCCCCTTCATCCCTAAGCTGTTTACAGCCATCCTCCATCTGCTTGGCGGAGCCGTTGAAGGGGTGGACGTAGGCCCCCAGCCGCAGGGTGTCCCCATTGCCGTGACGTAGCTCGAAGCACTGCCCCTGATTGCCGGGGATCCCGGCAACGCCATATTCCGCCAGCGCGGCCTCTGTGTCCCGGAGGCCGGCGTCACCGAAATCGCGGGTGTGGTTGTTGGACATGGTGACGGCCTCCACGCCGCCCAGCACCAGAGACTGCACATACTTGGGATCTCCGCAGAAGGCATATTCCGAGTCGGATTCCAGACGGCTGGGCGAAAAGGAACATTCCAGATTGGCCAGCGTCAGATCATCGGCCAGCAGGATCTCCGCCACGTTGGAAAAGGGATAGGCGTAGTCATCGCCCACCAGCTTTTCAAAGTGGTTGGTGTAGTGGCTGGAGGTCAGGGTGCAGTCCCCCAAAAAGGAAATGACAAAGGGCGCCGGTTCAGCCGAGGGTTCT
>OGLJ01001079.1_pt1 | contig 25087 bp, 27 predicted proteins | sample 1572801 | NCBI WGS metagenome assembly OGLJ01 (sample SAMEA2581877, study PRJEB24529) | metagenome | biome: Human gut stool | place: China | collected 2011
GCAAACTTTTCAGGCTCCAACCAAAATCAGTAATACTACAATCTTCTTGTATTTGCATTACATAATTATTTCTGACTAAAATATTCACTGTAACTAGCCATTGCAAATCCTCTACAGAATCATATTTTATACTGATATTGCGCTCTTCAAACTCTTCTAAATGCTCTTGTGCATATGCTTCTATATTATCGATACTCTCTTCTATTTCCGCTAATACATCATCGTCATTACCGCTTATAATTCGCGCTATCTCTAATAAAGTTTTTGCCTTTTCCATTTGTATCCCTCTTTTTCTATTTAATTACTAATTTATTAATTCACTATATAAATAAAAAAATCCTGTTAATTTAAAAAACATTTTAGCTATGATATAATATATATTAACTAATATTTATTTTTAATTAATTTAAATTATAGGAGTGATTTTTATTTTATATATAGGTAACCATTTATCTTCTTCAAAAGGTTTTTTACAAATGGGTAAAGAAGCTTTAAGTTTAAATGCTAATACATTTTCTTTTTTTACTAGAAATCCTCGTGGTAGCAAAGCCAAAGATATAGACGATAATGATGTACAACAATTTTTAACACTAGCCAAACAATATAAATTCCATAAATTAGTAGCTCATGCACCTTATACATTAAATCCATGTTCCAATCGTGAAGAAGTACGCGAATTTGCTCGCCAAACAATTGCTGATGATTTACTTCGCATGGAAAAATTGCCTCATAATTATTATAATTTCCACCCAGGAAATCATTTAGGGCAAGGCATAGATTTTGCCATCAAAGCTATCAGTGATTGCTTAAATGAAGTGATGTGGTCTGAGCAACAGACTACTGTCTTATTAGAAACTATGGCAGGAAAAGGCACTGAAGTTGGCAAAACTTTTGCTGAACTTCAAGCAATTATCGAGCGTATCAATTTACAAGATAAAATAGGTGTATGCCTTGATACTTGTCATATTTGGGACGGCGGTTATGATATTGTAAATAATTTAGATAATGTCCTAGCTGATTTTGATAAAATAATCGGTCTTGATAAATTAAAAGCTATACATTTAAATGATAGTAAAAATGACTTAAACACTCATAAAGACCGCCATGAAAAAATCGGTCAAGGTAAAATAGGTCTTGATGCTATCATAAAAATTATAAACCACCCACAATTAAAACATTTGCCATTTATTTTAGAAACACCAAATGACCATGATGGATATGCTCAAGAAATAGCTTTATTGCGTGCTAATTTCAATTAAATATAAATAAAAAAAGTATCTTTTTCTAGCTGAAATATAAGTCAGAAAAAGATACTTTTTATTTTACTTATTTATCTTGTTTGCCAATGAGCTAATGCTCCTGTAAACTCATTCAATTTAAATGAATTTGCTACAGCTTTATCAATGAAATTTTGAGCATTTTCAAAAGCTTGATGGATATCTAAACCTTTAGCAAGTCCTGCTGTTATTGCTGCAGAGAAAGTGCAACCAGCACCGCTATTATAGATATTTTTCATCTTAGCTTTTTTCTGGATAGTAAATTCTTTACCATCAAATAACACATCTACCATATAATCGCCATCTACGCGACTCCCAGATTTTATAATGACATTTTTCGCACCGAGTTTATTGATTTTTACACAAGCTTCCTTAATATCTTCTACAGTTTCCACTTTTTCCATACCTGCAAGATAAGCAGATTCTACTGTATTTGGTGTTATTACATCAGCTTTTTTCACCAATAAAGATTTTATTGCTTCGGCTGCTTCTGGTACCATGATAGCGTCGATACCTTTACAAACCATTACAGGGTCGATTACTACATTTTTAAAATTATATTTATCTATGGATTTCGCTACTAATTCTACAAGAGCAGCTGAACCTAACATACCTGTTTTCATGGCATTAATGCCAATACCTTCACCAACAGTTGCAATCTGACGTTCAATAGTAGGCAAATCTATAGGAAAGATATCATGCGCCCAATCTTTTGGATTTTGTGCCACAATTACAGTTAATGCCACCATTCCATAAACGCCCATCTCTTCAAAAGTCTTTAAATCGGCTTCCATGCCAGCTCCACCAGAAGTATCAGAACCTGCTATAGTCAATGCTTTATAATTTTCTAATGCCATATTATCACCTTTATCTAATAGAATAAAAAATTTATTTAAAATTATAGATATCTATTAGTTAAAAGTCAATTAAAATACGAAAAAAGTCAATATTGTATCGATACAATATTTTATTTAAATTTCAATCCTTTGACTACAATATCCACATCATGCACAAACATACCTGTCATATATTCTACGACTTCTTTTATCTTCTTTTGTATGCCTTGTATCATTGTTGGAATATGACTTCCATAGTTCAAAACTACTTCAAAAGAAACTTTTATACCTTTATCTTCACCTTTTTCCCAAACATGGTCAACATGTATATGTGAAGCTTTAAAATCAAAATCTTTATCCTTAGCAATATGCTTAATAATGGATAAAATTGCAGCATCATCTATGATAAGTCTTCCATAATAACTAAAAATTGGTCGTACTATGGATTTTTCACCTAAACGACGGCGTTTTGTACTTGATTTTTTGAAAAATGATTGTATTGGGTCTATCAAATAACCTGAAAAATGTGGTTTTAACTCAATAGTTGGTACAGGAATGATATGTTTACCTTCACGGTTGCGATAAAATTGAGCTTTTGCCATTTCTGCTTTTGTAGCAATATCTGCTATATTGATAATTTTGCTAATTGGTGGCAAATTCAAAGCTTTGTCAATGCGATGCACCATATTTTCAGAAGTGCCTAAAATCAAAATTCTATTTGGCTGTTCTTTTTCTATAGCATTTCTCACTTCTTCGGCATGTCCAGGCACTACAAAAACAGCTCGTCTTATCGCCATGATTTTACTTGCTTCTCTTTTAGCAGAATGACCTGCTATGATTTTATTGTCTTTTATCAAAATCCCATCATCTATAATGGCATCAGCTTTATTTTGTCTTGCTACCATTAATGCTCTATGGGATTTTCCTGTTCCACTTGGTCCTACTAACGCAATAACATCCATATCTTATGCTCCTTTTTATCAATATTAAGCTACTTAATTAACATATTTTTAGAATTTTTCGTTTTTTATCAACAATATATTTTAAAAATACAGTTATTATTTCATATTATATATAATTATAATGGTTATTATCCTTAAACGCAAAGTATGTCTAAAGCTCAATAAATAAATTACTAAACCTTAGACATACCCTGTCTTAAAATTCAACTTAACCTAAAAAGTAATTAGCGAATATGAATAATTTAGTCTATGTACTCATACGACCTTATCTTGATTCAATGATCAATTTTATTGCAGTTCTTTCTTCGCCATCGATTTCTATATCAGCAAAAGCTGGTACACAAACTAAATCAATGCCACTAGGTGCCACAAAGCCACGTGCTATAGCTACTGCTTTTACTGCTTGATTTAATGCTCCTGCACCTACTGCTTGTAATTCTGCTGTTCCTTTTTCTCTTAATACTCCTGCTAAAGCTCCTGCTACAGAATTTGGATTGGATTTTGTTGATACTCTTAATACTTCCATAATGTACACCCCTTAACGATTAGGAATTATTATATAAGTTCGCCAAACAACTTCCAAAATCCTTTTTTTATAACTGTATACTTGTATATTCTTTATTCTTCATTAAATAGTATTCTTTCAAAGGATTTTACGCTATTATCTTCTGCTAATTCTAAAACAACAGCAGAAAAAATATTTGGACCTTCTGCCATTTCAAAACGCACTGGTCTACATGTGATGAATTTATCTATTGCATTATTTACATTTATACCAAGGCTTGAATTATAAGGGCCTACCATACCTAAATCACTGATATAAGCTGTTCCTTTAGGTAAAATTCTATTATCAGCTGTCTGCACATGAGTATGAGTTCCAACGACACAAGTTACTTTACCATCGAGATAAAATCCCATAGCTATTTTTTCTGATGTAGCTTCTGCATGTATATCTACTAATATAATATCGCACTGATTTTTAATTTCTTTTAAAATTTCGTCGACCTTTTGGAATGGACAGTCCATTGGTGGCATAAAAGTTCTACCAGATACATTGATTACACCAATATTTTTAGCTTTAAATGGATAGATACAATATCCTTTACCTGGTGCTCCTTCTGGATAATTGGCAGGTCTTATCAAAAATGGTTCATCATCTATAAAAGATACAATTTCTTTTTGATCCCAAATATGATTACCTGAAGTTACTATATCTGCTCCAGCTCGATAAATTTCATCTAAAGTTTTGCGACTGATACCTCTACCACCTGCAATATTTTCGCCGTTAACTACAACTACATCTATATTATGTTCTTTTTTCAATTCTGGAACATATTTTCTAAATGCTTCTCTACCTGGTCTACCACATACATCGCCAACAATTAAAAATTTCAAAATAAATTCTCCTCTTATTTTATTCTTCACAAAATCTATAATTATTTATTAAACACAATGACTCTACCAGCTTCGCGAATACCTATCATTTTTTCTACTACTGGATTAATTTTCAAACTCGCAAACATCGTATCTATTAAATCCATTTGCGCTAACATTGTACTATCTATCATAGGAATTTTATCAGTATCCATAATCAGTAATTCGCCAAATTCTTCATTAATTAACGTATTTATTAAACGAAGTTCTCCATGAGAAAAAGTTTTCATATCTCTTTTTATCGTTATAAAAGTAGCTTTTTCTTCTATATTTACTTTTACTTCATCACATTCTACTTGCGTTTTTTCTAAATAATGATAGGACTTTAAACATTCTTCTAATAAAGTTCGTGTTTTTTCTATTTCTGCATCAGTCAATATCTTTTGGATAATATAATTTATATATATTTTTTCATCTGGTTCTATAGATATCTTGCTAATCTCTGGATAATAAATCAATACTGATGTCAATAAATTAACACAATCCATATTAGGTTTTTTCTCATCTTTAGTTTTAGTAATTTGCATTATTGTAACCTCACTGCAAAATCAAATAATATTAATCACAAACTCATTTTATATCTATTCAATTTATCCAAAAAGAGATTTAATACAAAAAAAGTAGTTATCAATATTAATAACTACTTTCCTGCTTCTACTTTATGTCAAAAGAAATTATTATCTTTATTTTGCATAATCAACTACACGAGTTTCTCTAATTACAGTTACTTTTATCTGTCCTGGATATTCAAGTTCAGCTTCAATTTTCTTAGTGATATCATGAGCCAAAGCAACAGTTGAGATATCATCCATTTTTTCTGGTTTAACCATAATGCGAATTTCTCTACCTGCTTGAATAGCAAATGAACGGTCAACACCTTCAAAGGATTCTGCTATTTCTTCAAGACGTTTTAAACGTTTCAAATAAGATTCTAAACTTTCACGTCTAGCACCTGGACGTGCGGCTGATACAGCATCAGCTGCTGCAACGAGTACAGCTTCCACAGTTTTTGCTTCTTCATCACCATGATGAGCAGCTATAGCATTTACAACATCAGCAGATTCACGATATTTTTTCGCTAAATCTGCACCGATAGTAACATGTGGACCTTCAACTTCATGGTCAATGGCTTTACCTATGTCATGTAATAAACCGCCACGTTTAGCAAGATTTACATCAACACCTAATTCAGCAGCCATTACACCTGCTAAATGAGATACTTCTACAGAATGATTTAATACATTTTGACCATAGCTTGTACGATATTTTAATCTACCTAATAATTTTACAATTTCTGGATGTAATCCATGTACACCAGTTTCAAAGCAAGCTTGTTCTCCTGCTTCTTTAATGCGTTGGTCTACTTCTTTACGAGCTTTTTCTACCATCTCTTCAATGCGAGCTGGATGAATACGCCCATCTGTAATGAGTTTTTCCAAAGCAATACGTGCAATTTCACGACGAACAGGATCAAAACCAGATAAAATTACAGCTTCTGGTGTATCATCAATAATTAAATCAATGCCTGTCATTGTTTCTAAAGCACGAATATTTCTACCTTCACGACCAATGATGCGACCTTTCATCTCATCATTTGGCAATGCTACTACAGAAACAGTAGTTTCTGCTACATGGTCAGCAGCACATCTTTGAATAGCCAAAGAAATGATATTTCTAGCACGTTTTTCTGCTTCTTCTTTTGCTTGCTGTTCATATTCTTTAATCATTACAGCTTTATCGTGTTTGATTTCGATTTCAGCATCTGCAAGTAACATACTGCGTGCATCTTCTGTAGTAAGTCCAGAAATACGTTCTAATTCTTCTAACTGTTTTGCATGAAGTGCTTCTATTTTTGCTTGAGATTTATCAATCTCAGCTTCTTTACGATTTAAAACTTCTTCTTTTTTCTCTAAAGAATCAATTTTTCTATCTAAATTTTCTTCTTTTTGTACCAAACGACGTTCTTGACGGGAAAGTTCATTTCTACGGTCTTTTGTATCGCGGTCTAACTCTTGACGCATTCTATGTATTTCTTCTTTTGCTTCAAGAGTTGCTTCTTTTTTCTTAGTTTCAATCTGTTTTTCGGCTTCTGTAACAATTCTTCTTGCTTCAGCTTCAGCAGAGCCAATTTGTGATTCTGCACTGCGTTTTCTCATCCAATAGCCCGCACCTAAGCCTACAACTAGTGCAAGTATTATCGCTAATAATAATTCAACGATAATCTCCACCCCCCTTTACGTTAAATTTTTCTAAATATTCTTTACAAATTCATATAGCTGACGTAACCATATAGAAGTATTGTAAAGGTTTTTAGAAACAGTGTCAAGATTACTTACCTATTAATGACACATTAACATTCCTAAAAGAAAGCCATCACTATATCTTTAGTAATGGCTTTCTTTTCACTTTATCTTATTTGCTTTTTTACTGTATCAAATTAGAGTTTTATCATCAATTCCATAACAATTTCATCCAGTTTGGATATTCTTTTTCTAAATGAACTGTAATTGCATTTAATAAATCCATTACTAATTCACTATCTAAATCATCATTTTTATTAGGAATATACATATCTAAATATAAAGCATTATCTGCACCTAAATAATATTTTACTGCTTTATAATTTATATTCATCTCATTTACACAACGAATGAATTCATCTTTATTTTTCATATATTCAATGTCTGGTATTACCTGCACGCGTAAAATAACATAAATACTTTCATCCATCACGATTACAGCAGGCAATTTTTGACCAAATACTTTTACATATGTATGAAAAGTAACTCGTGCATTTTCTTCTTCATTATTATTTATACTTTCTTCTACTTTGAAATTTGTAATATTATTTTCTGCTATATAAGCTTTAAATTTTTCTGCTTTTAAATTCATTTTGCACCATTCCTTCATTAAAATATATTTTTATCATCAATATAAAAATAAAAACGCATCTCTGATAAATTATAAAACATATATTATCTTGATTATGTTATATATATATATTATCATTATTTTATAATTTTATATATTCCTTTTTAGTCTTTCGATAAATTTTATGATTATGTTTTTCATAATCTTTGGAGTGATTAAGATGAAAACTGATAATATGGATATTACAATTGATGATATTATCAATACCGTAAAAAGTTATAATCCACAAGCTAATTTTGATTTAATTACTAAAGCTTATAATCTTGCTTATGAGGCACATGCTGACCAAAAACGTATTTCAGGTGAAATGTATATCACACATCCATTACATGTTGCTATGATTTTAACTGATTTACATATCGATGATGTTACTATTGCTGCTGCCTTATTGCATGACGTTGTGGAAGATACAATCTATACCATCGAACAAATGAAAGAACTCTTTGGCGAAGAAGTTGCTATGCTCATTGACGGCGTAACTAAACTCAGCAAAATGAAATATAAATCCAAAGAGGACCAACAGCTTGAAACATATCGCAAAATGTTTTTAGCTATGGCTAAAGATATTCGTGTAATCATGATAAAATTAGCCGATCGCTTGCATAATATGCGTACCTTAAAATATATGCGTGAAGAAAAACAAAAACGCATTGCTAAAGAAACGCTAGAAGTTTATGCACCACTTGCTAATCGCCTTGGTATTTCCAATATCAAATGGGAACTTGAAGATTTATGTTTGCGTTATCTTGAACCTGAAACTTATTATGATTTAGTAGACAAAGTAAACCAAAAACGTGAAGAACGCCAAGGTTTTATCAATGATGCTGTGGCAAAAATACAGCAAGAATTTGATAAAATTCATTTAAAAGGTGAAATCAAAGGTAGAGCAAAACATTTCTACAGTATCTACCGCAAAATGAAAAAAAGCAATAAAGATATCTCCGATATTTTCGATTTACTCGCTGTGCGTGTATTAGTGCAGACTATCCCTGATTGCTACACTGTACTTGGTATTATTCACGCTATGTGGAAACCACTACCAGGTAGATTTAAAGATTATATTGCTGTGCCAAAAACTAACGGCTACCAATCTTTGCATACTACTGTAATCACAGATAATGGCCTTCCACTTGAAATTCAAATTCGTACTTTTGCCATGCACGCTATTTCTGAATATGGTATTGCTGCTCACTGGAAATATAAAGAAGCTGGCAATAAAAGCATAGGAGCTAATAGCGAATACGATAAAAAACTTTCATGGCTTCGCCAAATGATTACACTTCAAGATGAATTTTCCGACCCACGCGAATATTTTGAAGCACTTAAAATTGATATTTTCTCTGATGAAGTATTCGTATATACTCCTCGCGGTGATGTTATCAATTTACCAAAAGGCTCAAACCCTATAGACTTTGCTTATCACATTCATACAGATATCGGCAATCACTGTGTAGGTGCTAAAGTAAATGGCAAAATTGTTCCACTTGAATATACTTTGCAAAACGGTGATATCGTTTCTGTAATTACCAATAAACAAAATAATGGCCCAAGTCCAGATTGGTTAAATATCGTAGCTTCTTCACAGACAAGAACAAAAATCCGCCAATGGTTCAAAAAACAACGTCGTGAAGAAAATATTGCTCGTGGTCTTGAATTATTAGAAAATGAAGCTAAACATTTAGGCTACAATTTTAAAGATTTAGCCAAAAATGATAGACTTTTACAAGTAGCTCAAAAATTAAATATCCAAAATACTGATGATATGTTTGCTTCTATCGGTTTTGGTGGTATCACTGTAAATAGCATTATGAGTAAACTCATTGCTTTTTATAAAAAAGACCTGCAAGAAATCACCCCTCCGGATATTTCACAAATGCTTGAAAAAATCAAGCCTAAAACACCTAAGAAAAAAGCAAGTCATGGTATTTTAGTCGAAGGTGAAGATGGTTTCCTTGTGCATTTAGCAAAATGTTGTAATCCTATCCCAGGCGACCAAATAATCGGTTATATAACTCGTGGTCGCGGTGTATCTGTCCATCGTGCCGATTGTCCAAATGTATTACGTGAAGGCAATGATATGATGCGCGTCATTGATGTAAATTGGGATATCAGCACAGACCAATCTTATCCTGTAACTATCGAAGTTGGTTGCTACGATAGACAAGGTATCTTAACTGAAATTATCGCTAGAATTTCCGATGCGAAAATAAATATTGAAAATATTTCCTCTCGCAGTATCCCTAGCAATAAAACTGCTGTCATGACTATTACTTTCCATACAAAAAATTTAGCTCGTGCAGAACAATTAATGAATACACTCCGCCGTCTTAAAGATGTTTATAGCGTTCGTCGTAATTTGAGTAGTTCTGCTAAAGAAAAATAAACTAATAAAAATTACAAAGGAGCATTATCATGAAAATAAAAGCCTTAGTAGTTGGCCCAATCATGGAAAATTGCTATATTTTATATGATGAACAAACTTTAGAAGGCATAATCGTCGACCCAGGCGATGAAGCTACAAGTATTTTAAATGTAGTCGATAATTTAAAACTTCATATTAAATATATTGTAAATACACATGGTCATGCTGACCATATTGGCGCTAATAAAGAATTAGGTTTAGCTCTAAAAGCAAAATTGGCTATTCATGCTGATGATGCTTGTATGCTCACTGACCCACATCTCAATCTTTCTGAAAATGGCTATATGGGTAGACCTATAATTTCTCAACCTGCCGATATAATCTTACATGAAGGCGATATTATTTCTTTTGGCAATTGCAATCTAAAAGTAATCCATACTCCAGGGCATACACCTGGTGGAATTTGCCTTGTTGGTGAAGGCGTTGTTATGAGTGGCGACTCTTTATTTGCTGGCTCTATTGGTAGAACTGATTTTCCTACTGGCTCTATGACTGATTTAATTTCCAATTTAAAAGCAAAAATCTTGACTTTAGATGAAAATTTAACTGTTTTTCCTGGTCATGGTGGAGCAACTACTATTGCCTATGAAAAACAAATCAATCCTTATTTAGGTTAAATGAAAATGATACATGATTTTTCACCTGAAATATTAGATTTAAATACTATTGATGAAGCACGTCAAGCTATGCAAGATATCCACTGCACTGATGCTGGCATAAAAATAATGCAAGATAAAGCTCTTTTCAAAGTGATAAAACTCTATGATGTAAATAGCAAAGCTGCCAATATTTTAAAACAAACATTTTTAAGCAAAGGTGGCGAAGTTGCTATCTCTCGTCATTGTGCTGATTTAAGCAAAGAAACTAGTGATGTCATCATCATGGCGACTATATATCAATACAAAAGAGCCATACCTGTATTGAAAATGCAACCTTGGAAATTAAAACAAATCGCTGAAATTTTAACTACTATAATAAAAGAGGTCTAAAGATGTTTTATTCTTGTAAATATCAATTTGAAAATATCTCTTTATATCTAGTAGCGACAGAAACTCATTTAATTAATATTCAATTTACGCAACCACAAAAAGCTCTGTTACAAACAACAGAGCTTTTATCTATGGCTACTATTCAATTAGATGAATACATCCAAGGAAAACGCACTACATTTTCTTTACCATTTAAATTAACAGGTACGCCATTTCAACTTGCAGTATGGAAAGAACTTCAAAATATTCCCTATGGACAAACTACTAGTTATAAAGAAATCGCTCAAAAAATCAATAAGCCTAAAGCATATCGAGCTGTAGGCATGGCTAATAATAAAAATCCACTGCCTATTATTATTCCCTGTCATCGTGTGATTGGCTCTAATGGTAAACTAATCGGTTATGCAGGTGGATTAAAATTAAAAAATTATCTCTTAGAATTAGAAAAATCACATACTAATTTTTAATATAAAACTACAAATATAAGAAGGTTGATTTTATGAACTACAAAGGCGTTATATTTGACCTTGACGGCACTCTTGTCAATTCTTTAACAGATTTAGCAAATAGTGTAAACACTGTACTTACTGAATATAATTTACCTACTCATGATATCGAAAGTTATAAATATCGTGTAGGTAACGGCATAAAAAAATTAATGGAGCGTTCCCTACCTCAAGATAAACAATATCTTTTAGATGAAGCTTTAGCTAAATTCAAGCAAGTATACGCTAAACATAATTTAGACCACACAGCTCCTTATGAAGATATCTTAACTTTATTAAAAAAATTACAACAACAAAATATAAAACTCGGTATTTGTACAAATAAACATGATGAAGCTGCCAAAAATATCGTAAAATTATTATTTGGTAAAGGTATTTTCAGCGAAATAATCGGCGATAAAGCTGGATTAAAACGCAAACCAGACCCAGGCAAAGTCTTGATGATTGCCCAAAATTGGCAATTAAAACCTCAAGAAATAGCTTATCTTGGAGACTCTGATGTAGATATGCAGACTGCCAAAAATGCCGATATGTTAGCTGTTGGTGTATTGTGGGGCTTTCGACCTGCTAATGAATTAAAACAAAATGGCGCAGATATTTTAATTGATAAACCACTTGATTTATTAACTCAAGTATCATTTGCTAAATAATTTTTATTATAGAAAGGATTTTTTAATTAATGAAAAGTAAAATTCCTGTTCAATTAGGACAGAAATATGAAATAAAAATCACAGGAATGGGGCAAAGCGGTGAAGGCGTTGGACGCTTTGAAAATTTCACTGTATTTATTCCTTATGCACTTCCTGGAGAAACTGTAGAAGCTAAAATCACACTTGTGAAAAAAAATTATGCTACAGGCGAAATAGTATCTATACTTGAAAAAACTTCAGACAGAATAAAACCAATCTGTAAAGTATATGATGACTGTGGTGCTTGCCAGCTTCAACATTATTCTTATGAAGCTCAACTCAATGCTAAAAAACAAAAAGTAATCGATATGATGGAACATATCGCCATCAAAAAAGATATCATCATTCACCCTACTATGCCATCTGTTCATGAATGGCACTATCGCAATAAAATGCAATTTCCAATCGGCAGAAGCAAAAAAGAAGGTATTATCGTTGGTTGTTATGCCCATAGCAGTCATAATATCATCAATACTGAAAACTGCCATATTCAAAAACATACAAACAATGTAATTGCCAATGCTGTACGTGAAATGGCTACAAAATTTAAATTAAGTGTCTATGATGAAAAAACTCATTATGGCCTCTTACGCCATGTTGTTGGTCGTACTAATCGTGATGAAACTGAATGCATGGTTGTACTCGTTACTGCTCAACCAAAAATACCTCGCGTGCGTGAAATCGTGAATTTCCTACGCTCTAAAATCCCAAATTTGACAAGTGTCGTACAAAATATCAATACTGGTAGAAATAATATCATCATGGGCAAAGAATGCAAAATTCTTTGGGGTGCTTCTCATATCACAGATAGATTAGGCAGTCTAAAATTCAAAATATCTGCACTTTCCTTCTTCCAAGTAAATACAGAACAGGCAGAAAAATTATATGAATGTGCTTTAAAATACGCTAATTTAACAGGTAAAGAAACTGTAATTGACGGATATTGTGGCACAGGTACTATCTCTTTATTCTTAGCTCAAAAAGCCAAAAAAGTTTACGGTATGGAAATCGTACCTGAAGCAATCCGCGACGCTATTGCTAATGCTCGTGATAACAATATAAGAAATGCTGAATTCTTAACCGGTGATGCTGCTAAATTAATGCCTCAACTCTATCGCAAAGGACTTCGTCCAGATGTAATCGTAACTGACCCACCAAGAGCAGGCTGTGCACCAGAAGTTTTAAAAACTTTCGCTGCCATGAGACCAAAACGTATTGTCTACGTATCTTGTAACCCAGCTTCACTTGCTCGCGATATCGGTATCTTAGACGAATTAGGCTATAAAGCTACAGAAATCCAACCTGTAGACATGTTCCCACAAACAGGTCATGTAGAATCTGTATGTCTATTATCCCATCAAAATACAAAGTAGGTTTCAGTACCATATAAACCAGAGAATGATAACTAGGAGCTGATACATGGAAGTGCGACATGCAAGGAGATCAAAGAGTATATCGCAACAAAATATAATGCTAACATTTCTTCTCTGTATATAGCTCAGGTCAAGAAGAAAGCGGACATTGATAAGCGTGAATGATTCAATAAACCGAAGGGTACTGACAGTAAGCAATCTCAGGTACCTGCTAATAAAGAACAGATACTCATGGATACGCTGAAGCATTTCAATATGATCTTAAAATTAAACACAATCAAAAATTAACCTACAGTAATACAGTCAAGAAGCCAAGACTCGCAGCAAAGTCCTGGCTCCTTTTTTATGTGTTATTATATACGTATAAAAGTGAACACGTATCAACTTCTGATATTTCGCTTGTTATAATACAATCATAAGTTAATAATGAATATTTACCATTAATGTATATTCTGCTGCATGAGCTTATAGCAAAAGTTTGTAATATGAAGGCTGTGAACAGATTCTTAGGGATTTTCCCCCTTGATTATCTGTTTGCAGCCTTATTGTTTTGGAAACAAGGAGGATTTAAGATAGCAAGACCTATAGGCGGCAAAACAAAAGATATCAATCAGTATTTCAGTAGATGAAGAGACGAAAAAATGCTGCATAGAATAGCATTTGTGAGACATACAAATATTTCAGCTTTGATCACAAGTTTTGTATGGGACCTCGAGAATGCAAGACTGAAAGAAGAAGACAGTAAGAATGATGAGTAATGAAGTGCCGAAGAAACATCGTATAAAAATGCTATGATAGAAAAAACAATAAGAGTGCTCAATCTCATTATACTTCCATCTACCAAGAATTTTAGAGATGTATTGTCATTCAAAGAAGACATAAGATCTATGTTATAGCAACTAGCCCTCAAATAAAAAGTGATAGCATAAATGAACTTTATTATGACGCTGACGAACTGATGTTATACGATCTGGAGACGATATGTGATCTTGAAATGATAACGACTTATTAACGACTTATTTATGGTCACTTAGAGTAATGTATAGCATTATTGGTACGAGTTTGACAGAAGATTTTAACACGAATGAACTAACAAAGATGGGTATTCTCTATTACTCTGTCAATGTTCGCTTGGTCAATCTTCATGGACACTTCATAAGATGTCGACAATGTTGTCGATAAACAAGAAAGTTGTTACGTATGCGAAGCATAGCTCTGCAGCCTCTGTAGTTCGTGAGCTATGTGATACGGTACATGAACTAGCTGGTTTACCTAAGGAATAATTGACTTGGAAAGTGCATACGACTATAATCATATACGTATGGACATAATACGTTTCCCGATGAAAGGGTGGAAATAGATATGGCAAAAAAAGGAAATATCTTTGATAGTGCAGTTCAGGCAAGAGTACAGGAGCAAGAAAAGATTACTGCTGCGGTAACTAGTGTTGCGCCCAACAAAAAGGTTGCCAAAACAAAAATTACGCTGTCAATCACACAAGAGGACAGTGATATTGTGAAAATGCATGCGCTCAAGAATCATACGACTGTAAGCGATCTATTACATGAATGGATTCAGGAAAAGTGCGTGAAGTGATAATCAGATAATAAAAGGATGATATACATATATGAATGAATTTATTAATGGTGAATGCTTAGAGGAAATGAAAAAAATGCCTGATGAGAGCATTGATTTTATTTTTACTTCACCGCCATACGCTAATCAAATCAAAGATTATGGAGCTACTGGGATAAAGATTAAACCTGATCAATTTGATAATTGGTTTTTACCACGTGCTCAAGAAATGTATCGAATATTGAAATCAGAAGGAAGTTTTGTATTAAATATCAATGATAAACTTGATGGTAAGTTTCAAAGTTTATTTGTATTTAAGCTGGTCGTAATGTTGGTAGAACAGGTGGGATTTCATCTTGTGCGTGATTATATTTGGTATAATCCAGCAACACCTCCAAATGTGTTTTCAAGAGGTACAATGGGTAGAACAAAAAAATCTCACGAATACTGTTTATGGTTCAGTAAAACAGACAAGTGGACATTTAACATGGATCCTATTCGAAAACCATATGGTGATAGAATGATGGAATTGTTTCAATCTGCTCCGCAGGGCGACCGAAGTGCGAATTCTCGTCCGAGCAGGCATAATTTCGATTTAAGCCGTGCATGGAAAAATAATGGAGGTTCTGATCCAGGAAGTGTTATCTCAATAAGTAATACGAGTAGCAATGATACATTTCATCGTTTATGTAAACAGTTTGGAATTGGTCATCCAGCACGTTTTCCCGAATCACTTGTTGAGTTCTTTATTAAAGCAGGTACAAATGAAGGAGACGTTGTACTTGATCCATTTGGTGGTTCTGGAACTACTGCTATTGTTGCCCATAGACTAGGACGTGACTTCAGATATATTGAGATAAATCCTGAATATCATGAAATGGCACAAAAGTGGTATGAAGTAGAATTTTCTTCTGATGCAGTATACAACAAAAATATGGACCGCTTCTGCACGGATATGCTTCCAAAATGCAAATGGTCCCTATTACCTTTTGGCTTTTTATATGATCTTTATAAAGCGTGGTTCCCTACAGTTGGTTTATACGAAAAGCCTCAAACAAAAACTGTTTTTGTGGCCCGATTAACGGAATTTCTGAAGAACGATTCAAATTGGAAAGTTGCTGATAATTTATTATCAACTAATGCTAATAACATGCCCATGCCAGAGCTATTGATTGCGAAATATGATTTGAAAAACTGGATGAATAAAGATTATAAGGGCAATGATGTCGATATAATATGTAGCCCATCTATTCAGACAAAGTATAAGGGGATTTATAGAAATGGCAAGCCATCGTTTATCTCAGAAGGAACTACATGATCTATTCCTGGAAGATTTAGGCGTTTGTGCTGAGGATGTTGAAAATAATGGTCATAAGCCATTAATATTACGATTGAAGTATCCATTCAATCGTGAATTGAAAGTATATCTTTTCAATTGTACAGCGCCGCCAGGCGGAAGATCAATAGATGAGTTTAAAGTCCAATTAATTTTGGATGGTCAAAAGCGTGGAGAAAGAGGAAAGTTTGATACATCTGATGGTAAGACAACGTTGATAATTGGATATGCAACACCGTTTATCGATCCGTCGGATGGAATTTGGATTTTATTTGAATTAGATAAACATAAGGAATTTGCATATTCAGCCAATATTCAGGTATATCTGAGACAAATATTGCCTGCACTTGAGGGAAAAGTCCACGTATGCCAGAAAAATAATAAGGAGATCCTTGTGATTGCTCAGCGACAGTATCTCAAAAATGCATTACAAGAGCGATTTAACATTGATCTTCATATAATGTTAGAGAGGGCGGAACATGGAGTTACAGAAACATAATTTCAGACCTGATTATAATAAGAGTGAACATAACATAGCAGATGATTTTTATCTTCCTGCTATGCGTAGTTCTTGTCAGTATGACCGTATATCAGGTTATTTTGGAAGTACAATATACATTCTTGCTTGGTCTGCACTTCAAGAGTTTATTGTAAATGGCGGAAAAATTCGCATTATTTGTTCGCCTGTAATTTCAGACACAGATAAAGACGCAATGACCGAAGGTTATTCTGCAATCAATGACATAATCTTAAAAGAATCACTATCTAAGGAATTGAATGAGTTATTTGCACTTGATAATCTCTCAAAACCTGCACGTGTTTTGGCTTGTCTCGTAGCTGAAGGTATTATAGATGTCAAGATTGCAGTACCTAAAAGTGGTATGGAACCAGATCTTGAAAGATTGTTTCATGATAAAGTAGGAATCTTTATAGATTCACGTGGAAGTGCAGTAGGATTTAGAGGTTCTATGAATGAAACTTTTCAAGGATTGTCAGATTGTGGAAATTTAGAATCTATAGATGTATTTCCGAGTTGGGCAGATGTTAGAGATGCACAGCGAGTACAAAGTGCTACGAGTTATTTCAATAGACTTTGGAATAAATCTGAACCACATGTTTTAGTTTATGATTTTCCTGATACTGTTAGGAAAAGTTTGATTGATAAAAGTAATGGGTACGACTGGAAAACACTTGTAAAAGAAATATCTACGTCGATATCGCTTGCTAAAAAATGGGCACCAAATAAAAAAAATGCATCAAAATCACCACGAAAGCATCAGTTAACGGCTTTGGAGAACTGGGTAAGTAATGGAAGACATGGCATTTTGGAGCATGCAACAGGCAGTGGAAAAACTTTTACGGCAATTTGCGCCATTCGTGATGCTTTAGATCGTGACAAGTCAGTTTTAGTATTGGTCCCGTCAAAAGAGCTTTTACGGCAATGGAAAACAGAAATCGAAGATAATATAAAGGATATCCCTGTCCGATATTTAATGTGTGGTGATGGATTCAATTCCTGGAAAACTAATAATACATTGCAGTTGTGGACACGACCAAGCGATACGCAGAAGAAAATAACTATTGCAATTATGGATACAGCATGTGGTGATCATTTTATTCGCAATGTGGTTGATGGCTCACATTTATTGCTTGTTACTGATGAAGTGCACCGCATTGGTAGTCCTGCAAGAAGAAATATTTTGAAAATTAATGCAGGTGAGAGATTAGGTCTGTCAGCAACACCAATCCGTTATGGAGATCCAGAAGGAACTGCTGCAATTTTTGAATATTTTGGCGGTGTTGTACCACCTGTTTTTTCATTGGAAGATGCCATAAAAAGCAATGTACTTACGAAATATTATTATCATCCGCTTCAAGTTCATCTAACCCCAGAGGAACAGGATGAGTGGAAATCAATATCCAAAGAAATAAGTCGATTGATTGCTATAGAGAAAAGATCAGGTGAGTCCATTAGTACAATAATTGCATCCAATCCAAGAATACAGATGAAGTTACTTTCAAGAGCACGCATCGTAAAACAAGCAGCCAATAAAATACCGCTTGCTCTTGAAATAATCAAAAAATATTACAAGGATGAGCAAAGATGGATTATTTATTGTGATAATCAAAGACAACTTGGAGATATTCTCTCCTTGCTCTTAGATAATGGATTTAATGCGTATGAATATCATTCTGATATGGATGGCGATAGAAATGAGACTTTAAGCTATTTCGGAAAATATGGCGGTATACTTGTTTCCATTCGTTGTTTGGATGAAGGCGTTGACATACCGTCAACGACACATGCATTGATCTTAGCATCTTCAAAGAATCCACGAGAATTTATTCAGCGACGTGGTCGCATACTTAGACGATATCCAGAGAAATATTTCGCACAGTTATATGATGCGATTATAATGCCTGAGATTTCATTTGATGATGAGGAAGATGCTAGCAATTCAATTGTTATGGCTGAATTGTCACGTGCAATTCAATTTGGCGAATGGGCAGAAAACCCATCGTGTGTGTCAGATTTGCGTATTATTGCGCGAAGATATGGCATTAATTATCAAGATATTAAGGATGGAGGAATCGAGGATGACAAGACAGAACGTGACTGAACTTCTGGCCGTTTTGGAAGAAATTCGATCAAATGAATATCCAGATGTGCCAAAAGAAATGATAGAACAGATTGCTTTAGCACAGTTTGATAATCAGGATGACCGTAATAAGGCAAGAGTTGAGACAATACAGGTGATTGCATCATATGTCAATAAGATAAGTTAATCGGAGGCAAACTATGTTACATTTTAGAAAAATGACGCTTCGTGATTTTGGTCCATATAAAGGCGAGCAGGTTATTGATTTTTCTGATCAGTCAGGTGTAACCATTTTTTGGGGCAATAATGGACGCGGTAAAACGACGTTGCTGAATGCTTTCCGTTACGGGTTATTTGGAGTAGTTCAGCGAAGAAATGGTGTTTTGAAAAATTTAAGTGCGATGTGTAACGCTGAGGCAGTTGTTGAAGAAAGATACGGTTTTTCTGTTATTCTGGATATGACGAATGATGGTGATACTTATCGTTTGACTCGACAACTGGCTTTAAGGCCTGGCGTTGTTAAACCCGCTGGTGAAGAAGATTATGAAAAAGTGCTTTCTTTGAATAAGAATGGTTCTATCTTGTCACCTGAGGATAGAGAACATGAGTTAAATGTTATCATGCCTGAACAGGTGGCGAGATTCTTCTTGTTCGATGCAGAACTTCTTCAGGAGTATGAAGAATTGCTGGAAACTAATACTGCTGATGGAGATCAGATAAAGACATCTATCGAAAAGATTCTTGGCGTTCCTGTACTGCAGAATGGAGTAGTTGATGTTGAAGACTGTCTATCTAATTATGAACGACAGAAATCAAGAGCTGCGCGTGCAGATGACAAGACAATGCAACTTGGTCAAGAACTAGAAAATCTAACAGCAAATATTGAAGAGCATCAGAATATTATACGAGAAAAACAGGCTGAACAGATTGAACTGATACGTGAGAAAAATAATCTTGAGGGAAAAATGCAGGATACTGATAAACTTCGTAATTGGATCACTCAGCGAAATGAAGCTGAGCAAAATAAAAAGAAAGCTGAAGGTAAATTAGCTGATATTCAGGCGCAACTTCGTGAAGTTATGCGCAATGCATGGCGTGGAATGTTGCTTAATACAATTCGTGATATTCGTGAAAACATTGAGTCTGAAATAACAATTCTTGATGGAAAGCGTCAAAAAAAGAAGGTTGCGGATAGGTTCATTCTTGAAATGAAGAAAGCCATCAGTGATCGTGTTTGTCCTGTGTGTGGACAGGATGTATCTAGTGATATTATTCAGAAGCTTCGTAATCACATTAGTGAATCGACAAATGAATTTGCAGGATTGACAGAGAAAGAAAGACAACGCCTTTCTGACTTGAATTTACAGTTGTCGACTATTAGAGATTTATCTTCTGATACAGAAAATATGAAGACAAAAATCGCGATGCTAGAAGAACGAAAAGATGAACTTGAATTGGATATCGGAATGTATAGGCAGACCATCGAAGAGCTTCGTGAAAATATTTCACGATATGGCGAAAATGTAAAGGAAGCAGACGTGTTGAGTATTTCTCGTAAACATTCTGAAGTCGAGCAGAATCTTCGTGATATCAGACGTGGTATAGAAGATGAAACAAAAAAAGTAGCAGAATTAAAAGTGAATAAAGATAAGGTTGCAGCTACCATAGATAAGATGGCAGGCGGTACTGATTATCGTGTTGCCAGTCGTAAATATGATCTGTGCGAACATGTTTATCAGATTTTCGAAAAAAGTAAATCACTGTATCGTGAACGACTGAAACAAAACGTTGAAAAAGATGCAACTGAACTGTTTGTAAAGTTGACAGGCGATAAGGATTATGTTGGTCTGCAGATTAACGATAACTATGGTTTAGAAATCATTCATCGTTCAGGTCGTAAAGTTCCTGGAAGGTCTTCTGGCTATGAGCATATTGTTGCTTTATCACTTATTGGTGCACTACATATGAATGCTCCATTGCGTGGACCTATCATTATGGACTCTCCATTTGGACGATTGGATCCCACACACAAAGCGAATATTGCACATACACTGTCATCAATGGCAGAACAGGCAATACTGTTAGCTTATACAGGTGAGATTGATGACCAGGTTGCACGAAAAGAGATTGGTAATAAGTTGATTCATGAATATAAGCTTGAACGTGTATCATCTATGCATACAGAGATTAAGTGAGGAGGTAAAATCATGGCTGAGAATATAACATTTTTTAGTTTATCCAAGCATGCCTCTAAGATTGCAAATTGTATGAAGGATAGTGGTAATTTCCCTGACGCTTTAGTGGCTGCAAAATTTGGGATGGCATATGCTATTAAGTATTATTGGGATGAGGTAGGAACCTCCGATAAATTGATAGATTTGGATAATATCTACGACACCCAAGGCAATCATTACAATATTGGTTCTGTTGATCCTGATAAATACATTGCGCATATTATGAAGGCGTTATATCCAGGTGAAGATACTCCTTATAAATTTGCAAGAGTGTTAATGTGCTATGGCTTAAATCAACTTGGAGATTTGCTTGAAGATGGCAGATTATTTCCTATAAACAAAAATATGTGAGGTGAATCATTGTGGTGCAAGTAGCGTACGCTTTGCGTGAAGATCAAAATTCAATATTTTTGTTGCAAGATGCTGGCCGACACTACGATAAATATTGTCAGATTACCGTATTCGGAAGAAATATTATTCGTCCTGAGTTTTTTCGACAATATATGTATTTTGCACCTTTCACTGGGTATAACGGTAAATATCGTGGTGGTGTAACAGACATCATGATGTCAATAGAAGATAATAGTTGTGTACCGACGAGCAACTATGTTGCAGTAATTGATACGGAGGTTGAATTTCGAGTTACCCCCTCCGTGATTAGGCAGCTTAGTCGAGAACATATGCCTGCATGGGGAGTAAAGCCATATTTGGATTATTTTTCTGACCGAAAAAGTGGTATTTTACTTTTCTTGAGAGTATATAAAGTATCTAAGGCTTTACCGTCAGCTTTTTTAGAAAAAGGAAGTAAAGGAAGTTCACAGGTATTAAAATTATATGATCTTAATGGAGAGGAGCTGATATTTTCTACCGATGTTCTTGAACCTGTGATATCGGACAACAAATTTTCATATTTAAAAGATGAAATATTACATCTGCTAAAAGTTGAAAATGCGCTTCTGGCTTTGTATGAAAGTACAGATTCTGGATTGCAAAGTCTTCAGGAGCGAGTTATTGCTGATAGAGAAATCCAAGGTACTAAAGATCGCTGGAATAACCGACATCTTCAGTGGGTAGATGCTGATGAAGATGAGCTTGAAGACTTCGATATGGCACAACTTGATTATGAGTCTATTTATCAAGAAGTGCTTGAAATCTCTCCTGGAATGAAGGATGTGATTGATTACGTTAGAAATATCCAAGCGGCACGTTTAGGAGAATATGATTACTATTTGAAAGATATCCATACAGATTCTCCAAACAAAGAGTTTGCAGAAAATCGATTATTCGACATGAGTATGAGAGCATCTGTAAAAAGTGCATTATATCATTATAAAAAAACTGGTGTCGACATTGAGGATACCTTTCAAGAAGCTTGTATCGGTATCATAATGGCTACTCGAAAGTATAACGATAACGTTATGGGGTTATTTCCGTCATATGTATCAATGTGGATGAGACAAGTCATGGATCGAAATGCTTCTCCATATGATAGAAATATGCGCATTCCTGTTCACTATCGAGAACACATTCATCAGGTCATGCAATTATTATTTGATGGCTGCCAATGTGATGATATAAATGAAATGGATAACTGTGAATTGTATTCTGCATTGATGAAGTATGCGGGATGCAATACAACACAAGAAGCATATCATTGGATTTCTATACTTCGTCCATCTGAAAGTATAGAAGACATTTTAGAGGATCCTCTGCGTGAGGAATTCCTAAAAGATACTGATTATGAAAATAGATTTGATGAATGGATTGATATTAATGACCGAAAAGTAATTAGAGATGCCATAAATACTTTATCTGAGAGAGAACAAGAAATTCTAATACGTAGGTATGGATTTGACGGTTATCCAGTAACTTCGTTAGAAGGTATTGGAAATACAATTGGTATTACACGTGAGCGTGTTCGCCAGATTGAAGTGAAAGCATTAACAAAAGTATTAAAGTATTGTTATCAGCAGCGTTTTATTTCGCGAGAACAATACTTATCTGTATTGACAGAAGGCAATAACGGCAAGGTGAAATTAAAAAAAATATATCATCGCAAGAAGGAAGGTACTTCTAAAAAGGGAAAATCAATGAAATAACAGTCATCGCTGCGATGAGTATGTCTTTTGATGTCTTATATCTTGGTGAGGTTCCATGGGCTTTTTGTAGAACTCAATCAAGATATTTGTGGTACAAAATACACTGATAATTACAAGCCTATCAAATTTTGAAAATGCATGTTATACTAGAAATGATCCAAATAGAAACTACGGACCGTAGTTGTGTTGTATGTTTTGCACTAACGAAAGTGAGAACATTATATATGGCAAATAAAAATTATTCGAAAGAGATTGCAGATTATCAAAAGAAAATCGAAGATCTTCAGCTTGAGACAGTGAAAGAAAACCGCTCCTCTGTACTGACTGTGATCAATGATGAAATCTTTCGTAACGTTGAGGCTGGCTGCTATCAGCATTGCCAAAAGATGGAGTTATAGTCGTTGCAAAAGTGCTTGCCGCTCTCGTATCAATGGCTGTAATAAAGTCTGAACCTTAGCTCTTAAAGATCAGAGAGCGTAAGGCACACCAGAGCTCTGCATATAAGATAAGATGTGAGAAAGCTACGGTGAATGCTGCAGCGAACATCGAGGATCTTGAGATGTCAGAAACAATGACAACACCTTCATACAACACTAATGGATATAGTGGATACAATGACGGAAACATCCAATAAAAAGAAAAGGCTCAGTGAAGTGTACAAGACATGCTAAACATATGAACGTACGCTTAACGGATAAGCGAAAGAAAAACGTTAAGTTGTCTGTTCCCTTATAAAAACAAGCGAACAGGAAGGCAGCGTTCCGACAAAAATGTGAAAATTCGGGATATCAGGAGCAGACAAAGAGCGGAGTGCTTGCCCCTGATACCCATAGTAAATCACGATTAGTGACGAGCGGTGCAACTTTGAGTTTCTTAGAGATGTATCGCCGCAATGGTTCTGAAGTTTCAACAAAAACTGTTACCAGATAGCAAAACGAAGATAACGATTTGATATAGCGCTATTTTTGCTGATGTTTGAACTTTAAAAGGTGCCAGTGGTACGTTTTATTAGGAAGACATCTGTATATAATAGAGGGAGACAAATAAAAGATCCAGTGGATGTTTTATGCAGGTGACTGATGGCAGATACAAGTAGTGACAGGGAATTGTTGAAACACCTTTGTTTTATTTTTATATGGAGATACGATACAAAGAAGGATATTCATCAAACGTAAAGTATCCTATCACAGACAAAGAGAAACAAAAAACACGCGAACTACGTGTTGAAGGAGCAACTTGGGGTGACGGATTATTGGTTACAGGTGATGTAGACTTATTACCGCAACAGTTTGAATATTATCCGCAGGCAGACGACGTCGTATGGACATCAAGGGAATGTTGCCTATACAAGGATGGAAGAAGCAAATACAGGATGTAGAGATAGGGATACAGCAGTAGGCCGATACAAAAGTGTCGTTAGACTCTGCAGTCGCAATCAGGCTGGTGGATCTTGGAGACAATTTCAGGTCTGATAGATATACCGATCAGGAAAAGAATGGTATGGTGAACGAAGTAATAGAACGTGCAGAGTTGTTCCCTGCGCATTTATCGAATGGCCGATACGTAAATGGCATCACCTTCAAGTTCCCTATCTTTACTGATGGCAAGCATTCAAAACAGTGGTGGTACAAACAAGATACAGATGAATCTGTATGTTTACTCGTAAAAAAATAATCATCTATCTGTTCGTTTTTCTTTTAACCAAAAGAAAAATGAACCAAAAAGAAAAAGCCCCGCAATATTGATTTTACTTTGACAAAGATAAAACTATGTCTACAACGCTCTAAACTCGCTTCGCTCAAACAGTAGGACTAAAACCGTAGC
>OGLJ01001085.1_pt1 | contig 24889 bp, 38 predicted proteins | sample 1572801 | NCBI WGS metagenome assembly OGLJ01 (sample SAMEA2581877, study PRJEB24529) | metagenome | biome: Human gut stool | place: China | collected 2011
TGTCCAGTATCCATCTCTTTTAAAAGCCACTGTGATCTGTTCTTCACCTGTTTCAATATTTTTCAGTCGACGTATCGGCATGATTGGATGGTGGCATACAAGTTCTCTCGCCTTGGATGTTTCAGAAGAAAATATTCCGTTTTCTGTAGCTATCCAGCTGCCACAAGCCATGTTTGGATATTCTTTTCCAATATCATCCTCATAAAAGTTTGTGATATTTTCAACTAACTGCATAGAACGATTTGCTTTTTCTTCTTTTTCCTTGTCCTGTTCTGCTTTCTGGAATTCTTTTATGAATTCCTCGGCTATGCTTTTTGCTCTTACACTCTTCGCCCTGTCCATTAACTTAAATTTAGCTTCCGAACGGTCGATTTTACTTTTTATTGAAAAAAGTTCTTCATACAGTTGCTTCTGCATAAAATCATTTGCTTGCAAATTTTCAATATTTTCAAGAATGCTTCTCACCTCCTGCCTTAGCTGACAATATTTCATATCTGCTTCTTTCTTTTTCAAGGTTGAACTGGCACATATACCACTCTTCTGAACCAGGAGGGAAGGTTTTTAGCGCTGTTTCGTACATAAGTATGTTCTTTTCTACCCGCTCAAGCTCATTAGGATCCTGAGCGGGATTACATTTTTTTAATTTGATATCTCGCACTTCGTGTCTAATCTGGTTGCGGCTTTTACCTTTTTTTGATACATAAGTACCACCCAGCTCGATAAATGCAGTGCTAAAAGGGACGGATTCGTATTGCATCACGAAATCAAACACATCGCCACCGGTTCCGCAGCCGAAGCAGTAAAAGGAATCATCGTAGATTTTACAGGATGCTGACTTTTCCTTGTGAAAAGGGCAACATATAAAACCAGCTCTATTTGGTTTTAGTCCATACCTGGAAAGAATCTCAGACATTTTCACTGATTGCTTGATTTCATCTTTTGTCATGACAGCAACTCCATGATTCGCTGCCCGGTCTCTTCTTTTGTACAGAATTCAAATCGGACACCGTATTTATCTCTGATCGTACATAGAGATTTATATAGTTGACAACCATCAACAGCCTTGTCAGATATCACAGTCTTTACCTTTTTGCCGTTTACCGTCCTCCAGATGACTTTGTGCTTTCTTGGGTTCTCCCAGAAATATACATCACCAACTGATTTAATATCTGATCCATGTTCACATAGGATAATCAACTGAATACCTGCTTCACGCGCTCTGATAAGCTCTGCTTTGAATCTTTCATGCTGCTGGCAGACATTTCCACAAAGCTCTTGCAAATCCTTTTTACGGTCAATACAGAGCTTTGCATTGTCTAATGACTGATAATCTCCACAGTATAGCTTTGACCGGAAATACTGTACTCCAAGACTGTTAAACTGCTTTTGAATCCGTTCCCATTCTGATTTATGTTCCCTTGTGTCCACTTGTATAACCATTAAAAACACATCCTTTTAATTAAATGGAAGTCCTTCATCAATTCCATCTGGAATACTCATAAAGTCCGTATCTGCCGGATTCGCTCCCATGATAGCTTCTTCTTTCAGATGATCGTCATAGGCTTTTGTGGTGCGTTCTTCTGGGATATCTGCATCCTTAATTCCCTCAATACTACGGAACCATGCAAGCTTGTGACGTTTTACTTCTTTGTTGTCGTACCAGTCTTTTTCCAGGCGGAAGATACCGCCGATCAACTTACCTTTGAACTGCTGACCGAAGTTATTGCCCCACTTAACAGCAAATCCCGGATTTGACTTTTCTACACATGTAATGAATGTTTTAAGATTGCGGACACCATAATCTACACTCTCGTCAATAACCATGTAGTTTGTGCCAGAATTCGGATATTTCTTGTCTGGACGAATATCGTTCTCAAACTGCTTCATAAAGTAACCTGCCTGCTCGTCTCCGTCTGCAAAATCAAACAGGACAACGATCATATTCAGTCCGCCCTGAGACTGACGTTCGGACACCTGCTTAATAACCATTTTGTGACCACCAAGCTTAATTGGTTCAAATTCTCCTGCTGCCTGTGTTGTATCATAGCTATTTGGTTTCTGCATTGTCTGCTCCTCCTAATTCGTAATAATCTCTGATAACCTTATCCACCTCTGCAAGGTCGTTATCAATAGTCAAACTGTCAAACATCCCAATCGGGGACTTGCTTACCGCTCCCTGACTGGACTGAGTGACAAATAAGTGTTTTCCGCTCTCTTCAATACAGCGAAGAACGATAGTAAACATGCCCTCGATACAAACCTTTTCGTCCAGAAGCTTACCAATTGTCTTAGGCTTTACTTCCCCGGAATCATCTTTTTCTTCATGCATCATAAGGTAAACAATTTTATTCTGCGGTACTTTTGTTACAATGAACTGGATAAGATTCCAGAAATAGTCTCCAATATCATTGTACAGAGCAAACACTGCATTGCCTTTTCCAGCAGAAGCGTGTCCTTTCATGAAATGATTCGTAATAAGATAACCTGCATCATCAATCACAATAGAATCAGCTTTTGATGCAATTAGGCATTTCATAACCTGCTGGTAATCATCTGTAAACCATCCGTCAATCTTTCCTTTAAACGGAAGTGGCTTATTTAATACTCTAATAAGATTCCAGTGTTCATTCTGGCAGTTTCTAAGACTGGTACTCTTGCCAGAACCAGATTTTCCAATAATTAATACTGGTGTTGCCATTGTTATTCCTCCTTGTCATACACTACATACTTGCTGCCCTCAACGATCAGCAAACTTGCGATATCTTTCATAGATAAAGTTGATTCGTTATAAATCTCAACCAGTGCGTTGTATGCGTCTGTTGATACTTTCACGACCGGATTATCCTTATCAGTTGCAGGCTGTTTCTTTCTCGCCGGAATACGGATTTCAAAATCACTCATTGATACTTTCCTCCTTATATGATTTTTGAGCCGTTAAAAGCCCATTTAAGGCTTGTACGTAGCTTGCCAATGTCCTTGCCTTGTATGATTCCTCTATCGGATTATCTGGCACAATAGCAAGCTGAGTGTCAATCAATCTAACAATCTCATTAATGCACTCTTCCATGTTTACACCGCCTTAAAAAAGCAATACACATTGTCAGAACCATCCCCTCTCACCGGATTTTTTTCGCCATTCGAAAATGCCCCGCCGGCACAGTGATATTCGAGGTGATTCAGATACATGTCCGGATTTTCCCAATCAAGAATGTACGCTTTACGCCTGTTCAGCTCCCCCAGAAGCTCGTTCGCCGTTGTTATCAGTTCCATTGTCGGCAGGAGCTTCATCTCCATCTGATTCAGCATTTAACGGACACCTCCCATCTATTAAGAGTCTAAGAAGATGTGCTTTTGCAAGTTTGTACTGCTCGGCTGATTTCTCTTTAAGCAATTCATTATCAAAATAGATTATATAATTGCCATCCTTTTTCTTGCCAGGCTCCCACTTTGAATTAATAATGTCGATATTGCAAGAATGCACATGCGAAACGAGGTAAAACGAAACAAAATAATCTGTTTCGTTCGAAACTCTCCATGCTAACTCAAAAAGCTCTTTAATTTCTTTTTCAAACATTTCTGCTCTCCTTTCTTAAAGCAGTGCTAAATACGTAAACAGTGCGAATACGATACTTGCCAGGATCTGCTGCAAGTTCTTCTCCCACATCCACACCGGAAGAAAAGTAAGCAAAATCCCAATAATCACACTAACTACGATATCCCTTCTATTTTGTCTAGGTGATTTCATTCTTTTCCCTCCAAAAAGAAAAAAGATTACAGACTGTAAGCAATATACCAGAAGATATTAGTAATGATTAACAGCGCGGCAGTCAAAAGCCATGCACTGAACCACTTCTTAGTCTCTCTCTTTGCTTTTCTTACGATTTCAGTAGCTAACGCCGTCTCGAAATCGTTCCATGTAATCTTTTCATTTGTTACATTTTTTTTGTTTTCCATATTATTTTCCTCTCGCTTAATATTGACTTTTTAGCGGATAGAGGATTATAATTTACCTGTATCCACTAAGGTTGGTTTAGTGGCTTACTGCTCCGGGGTGGAGGTTGCGACTCCCTCCGGGGCGTTTATGCCAAATTTGCTTCTTTTCTTCTGTAGTAGTCCAAGATAATTCTTGAACATTCATCGACAATCCTTTGATTGTCCTCAGCTGTATTGTCTTTGCAGTAATCATCATGTATTCTGATTACCCCAGACCCCATTTTGATTGTTTTGATTACTGCCATTGCAATTCCCCCTTCTACGATAGATTATGATGCTTCTTCTATTTTGCTTCTTCTGCAAAAATGTTTCTCCATGAGATCGGCAATCATCAAGTATTCTTCGGCGATTTTGCCTTTTCTGGTATTTTTCACCTGTTCACGGAACTCTGGAATTGTTCCATAGAAGCAGCCGCAAGACACTTTAACTTGTTTGTCCTTACATCTGAAGAATGTAGTTGTGCGGAATTGAGTACCGAATCCATGAATAGTTGCGTAATCTGCATTGCCGAACACCCTTGCATTGCCGGACACCCATGCATTGTCGGACACCTCTGCATTGCCGAACACCTCTGCATTGCCGAACACCTCTGCATTGCCGAACACCCATGCATTGCCGGACTGGTTTACATTTTCTTCTTTTTCTACCCATCCGCCAGTTTCTCCAGTTTTTACAACTCCAAATGAAATGAGCGCCTTGATTCGGAAAAGTTTCTTTCCGAAAATGTTAATTTTGGTTTCTGATGTTAATTCAAATTTCTTCATTTTCTTCCTCCTCTTTAATACTGCGAAGTTGCAGCTTCTTTCTTATCTGATTTTTTCTCCAGATTATTCTCGGAAAAGCTTTCCGTCTTACCGAGAATGTATCCCTTGTCAAATTCTGACATATTAGGAATCGCGTTTTTCAGCTTTTCAACGATTCTTTTTTCTTTTTCAGACATGCGCTCACTCCTTTCTTGTGATATACTCTCCTGTGAAGGAGGTGTTCATTTGATAACAAGATATCAATATAAAATATTGAAAAAAGCTTTAAGAAATTGTGGATTTACTCCTGGTAATCAGCACGAAGCAGATGCTTGCAGATACCTTTTCAACAAAAAATGCTTTATGCGCTCAAGATTGCGAGAGTACGAATATGAAATCACGCAAGCAGGAGAAGTTGCCATGAAAGAATATTTCCAAGATATATCCAGATTTTGGATAACAACTGTTCTGTCCATCATTGCGCTGATTACCGGTCTTTTCTCAATCTCTATACAATCAGAGCCACTATTGAAATTGTTAGAGCAATTATTGAAATAACTGTTAAAACGTGTGTGCAGATGGATAATGATTTCACATATCGTGAATATATTCCGAACTGCTCTTTCAGATATTCGTTATCTGTCTGCTCACTTGGAATTTCTTCAGCATAGTTATGGCGGGAACAGCAGCTATTTTGTGTTTCAGATTCCATTAGTATCTGCTCCACCTGACTCCATACGCCTGACGTTTTTAATTTCGACCAGTCTTGGCTCGTCATTTTGAGTTGAACTGAAACCTGACCGAGAATATTTTCACTGACGATGCAGTCTAACATTTTTCTTCACCTCCTTTGTTCTTTATCCCTCAATGCGATTGCGTAACCCAAAGTCATCCGTAAATCATCCTCATTGAGGGATAACAGAGAGGAGATACCATCTTGCAGGAAATCATATTCAGATTCTTCCATGCTTTTTGCTTTACTTTTCTCCTCTGCTACGCCGAGCATGTATCCGAGGTCGAAATCATCAACAAATTTAAGCAGCGGAATCAATTTGAGTATGGCTTTCTGCTTTTCACTGATAGAAAGCGGCTTTCTAGGTATTAGCTTTGCAGATTCTACATTTTTTTGCTCATCCGCTCTTTTCTTTAATTCAAATGCAGCAATGTCAAAAGAGATATTAAAATACTCTCTTCCCTGTACTTCTGAAACCCTATTTTTATCAAATAACATGTGCATTTCACGCTCTAATTTAAAAGCGTCTTCCATTTCATCTGTTGAATAGATTCGATTTACCTTGTACGGAATCTGTGTTGACCTCTGTTCAACATTTCCAGATACGCCGATTTTTACGAAATCACCACAATCCATGACATATACTTTACGTTTCAATTATTTTTCCCTTTCTTTGTTTCGTTTTTTAGATTTTGTGTTATACTTTCCTTTGGAAAGGAGGTGTAATAATGACGGATAATGAAAAACGCGCACATGATTTAGCCATTGCAGTTTGCACTGATGTTTGCCATTTAAAACGTCAATCTCAAGTTGATGCTGGCAAAACTCATGTAACCGTCGATTATTTCGAAGAATACATAAATGCTTATGAATCCGCATTAGAAGCATTCAACGAAAAATATCCATCTGGCAAATAGGTTTTTTATTAATCAAACATGTTAAGGAAATAGGTTTCTTTGATGTTCGCACCATCTTAGAAGCCTTTTTCTTTTTCTTCTTTTTGCTCATAAACTTTGCTCCTTTCTAGTTAAGAACTTTGAACTTTTTCTTTAAAAAAATAGTCTTGTATATCATCAGCAGAAAGTTCTAACAGATTGACTGCCTTGCAAATATCTGACTGCTTCCAAAACAGCTTTCCGTTGAGTTTCAGTGATAATGTACGTTCCGACCACTTCATAGCATTTGCAAAGGAACTCTGACTATCATATTTTTCAATGATTCTTCCTTTGAGCTTACTGTAATCAAATGCCATATTTCACACTCCTTTCTAGTTCAATGTTTTGAACTAATTATAATATAACACTGCGTTTTCATTATGTCAATACATATTTTCAATATTTTTAACTTTAATGTTTTAAGTCTTGAACTTTTGTTTAATATGTGATATATTATCATCAGAAAGCGAAAGGAGAATAATATAATGGAAAAGGTTAGTTCATCAGAAAGATTTAAAACATTGATGGACGAACGCAATCTGAGACAGGTTGATATTCTTAATCTCGTTCTTCCATACTGTAAGAAATACAATGTGAAAATGAATAAGTCGGATATTAGCCAGTACGTTTCTGGGAAGACAGAACCCAGTCAAGAAAAACTGGTTGTCTTAGGAATGGCATTAAATGTCTCGGAATCGTGGTTGATGGGATTTAATGTAGGACGTGCAAGAAAAGACACTTCCGAACAGGCGAGAGAAGATTTTAATCTGATTTCAAAATTCTCATTATTAAGCGAGCGCGACCAGAAAATTGTTTTAAGTCTAATTGATTCCATGCTTTCTAATCAATAAAAAAGAAGTGGGGCTTAATTGCCCCACCTCTCCAGAAATAGCTTTATGAATGTGTACAGGTACTCTAATGTGCCTATTTTTTTTATTCCGTTTATCATCTCAATAATTTCCTTCTTGTAATCCATTTTCCGTCCCTCCCAATATCGCACAATAAGAACATTTGTTCTCTTTTATTTCATTATACCCTCTTTTTAGCGATATAAAACGGACTGGATCGATCATACTTCTTGCCCTCTGCTTAAAAAGTGTTCCCTCCATTTGTCTTGAACGATTGAAAAAGAAATGGCATTTGCATTCCGCAGAAATATTGTTGCTTTTATTCACAATAAATGGCTGCTGCTCTGCTTCAGATACAACCGCCTGTGTATAATTATGTATTACGTATTGATTATTGGCACTTGCCTTAATAATCACTTCGGAATCTGTTGGATCAATACTCTCACATAGCGGCGCGCGTACAGAAAATGTGAGCATTATCCCAAACAGAAAAAATATAACAAGCTTTTTTATTCCTTTCATAAAATCCCTCCAAAATTAGTTTATATTATACTCTCAATATAACAATTATACAATATCTCAATCTTGCACAAATTTTCTTACATTAATGCTGTATTTGACGAAAATCGAGAAAATTCGACATGCTTATTATACTTTACTTAGAAATATTATGTTTTATTTTGCTTTGTGCTGTGGTACAATCAGATAAAATAAACTATGTAAGGAGGGATTTAAGTGGCAAAGAAAATTAAATGTCCAGGGTTTCTGTGCGGTAGTACGGATGTGGAGTATTTGAGTGGAAACCAAAAAACTACAATTAATCTCAATCCTCTGCACCCTTTTACGCTGGTAAATACAAAACCAAAAGGAAAGCAAAAATTCCGCTGTAGAAAATGTGGAAGAATATTTGAAGTGAAACTTTAAGGAGAAGTGAATATAAAAAAGAAAAACGCATAATAAAAAACCGCCCCTGTGATACCAGCGCGGAAATAACTAATCTTTACGCATTTAAAATGAAAAAAAGCCGGCTCCTGCGACCAACAGGAACCGGTTTAATAAATAAGATAGTCTCGGAGAAAAATCTTACCTACACCATAATTATATCATCTCCTGGATTATCACACAAGTAAAAAAAAGGAGAATGATAAAATGAATGAATCAATATGTATCTATCTAAGGAAATCCAGAGCCGATCGGGAAGCTGAAGCACATGGAGAGGGCGAAACACTCGCCAGACATGAACGGATCCTGTTAGATCTCGCAAAGAAAAAAGAGTACATTGTGGGCGCTATTTACCGCGAAGTGGTATCTGGCGAAACTATTGCCGACCGCCCTGTCATGCAGCAACTTCTCCGCGAAGTAGAATCCGGCATGTGGGATGGTGTTTTGGTTGTCGAAGTAGAGCGTCTTGCCAGAGGTGACACCATCGACCAAGGCGTTGTATCAAGGGCTTTCCAGTATTCTGACACGAAAATTATTACCCCCACAAAAATATACGACCCGAACAATGAATTTGATGAAGAGTACTTCGAATTCGGACTTTTTATGAGCCGCCGAGAATACAAAACCATCAAGCGCCGACTGAACGCCGGAAGGATCTCATCGATAAAAGAGGGTAAGTATTGCGGCAACAAACCACCTTACGGATACGAAAGAGTTAAGCTCGAAAAAGAAAAAGGCTATACTCTCCGACCTGTTCCGACTCAAGCTGAGATTGTAAAAATGATCTACACCTGGTATGCCGGTGATGGCTGCGAACAAATTGGAGTTGCGAAGATTGCACGGAAATTAAATGAAATGGGAATAGAATCTGCACTATGCGGCGACTGGACTCCTGCCAGTATACAGGGGATCCTAACAAATCCGGTATACATCGGGAGAATCCGGTGGAATGGCCGAAAAACAGTAAAAACTATACAAAATGGCCAGGTAATTAAAACACGTCCTCGATCAAAAGATACTCTTATCTGTGATGGATTACATCCAGCTATTATATCGGAGGATCTGTATAATTCCGTCCAGGAAATTCGAAAAAAGAATCCACCTCGCCCAGTTAGTATAGCAAACTCGATTCATAATCCACTTGCCGGAATTGTCTATTGCAGCAAATGCGGTCGTGCCATGGTTCGCCGTCCTTATCAAAAGCGCGGACAGGAAGATACCCTCATGTGTCCATATACGTCTTGCCCCACAGTAAGTAGCAAGTTGTCTCTGGTTGAAAAAGCTGTGATTGATGGAATTAAAGAGATCGTGGAGGAATATAAGTTAAACAATAATATTAATGCATCTTCAAAGGATATTGATTGCGTAATAACCTCTAAACAAAATCTCATACATGAGAAAGAAAACGAGCTGAAAAGCCTGAACTCTCAGAAAGCAAAACAATATGATCTGCTCGAACAGGGTATCTACACCACAGAGGTTTTTCTTGAACGTGCCAAAACTATAGCCGCATCTATCCAGTCTTGCTACGATACTATAGAAAAATTAAAAGAAGAAATTAAACACGATCAGAACATTATAAAGCAACAATCAGATTTTATTCCTCGTTGCGAAGAGCTACTCGATAACTATTGGAGCCTTGATACAGAATCGAAAAATAAAATGCTTAAGAGTTTAATCGAAAAGGTTACTTACTCAAAAGATACCAAAAACGCTTATGGGAAAGGAAACGAGATTGGTTTTCAACTCGACATTTTCCCGAAAATCCAGAAGAATAATTAATGATATCTTCTATGATCTGACGAACTGGCTCATTGATGTTATCAGTAATTAAATAAAAGAAATTCCCGGGGCTAATTCCCCGGGATATTTTTACTGCTTCTTAATATATTTTGCAGATACAAAGCCATAATACTTTCCTGCAATACGGATATAATACCACTTACTACCGTTTTTATCTTTCTGGGTAAAATTCATTACTTCCACTTCATTTCCCTGGTTAAGAGTTGGATATTTTTTAATGTTCGGGTACTCAGTTCCAGACCAGGTACGCACATTAAGCACAGTGGCGGTTACATTCCCCTTGAAAAGCACCTGTGTCTTATCCTGTTTTCCTGTAATAGTAGCGGATGCGGGGCCACCCTCCTTTGCCAGATATCCAGTCCAAATCCAACCAATACCAATTCCAGAAACTTTAACATGCGTCCATTTTCCACTTACTTTTCCATCAATATCAACAACAGTATCTTTATCAATAGAACCCATTACATATCCATTCGGTGTCTCACGGACGTACAAGTCATTCACGACTGCTACTCTGGTTCCTGTTTTTTTCCAGGTTGCTGTATCTTCACAGGATTCCCAGTCAATCCAAACATATCCATCAATTGAAGAATCGCTGATTAAATAGGACTTATTGCGGACCGCCCCACCGTTTGCCACCACGCCAACTACACTAGAGGTATTTCCTTCATTTGTATAGATTCTCGAGCTATCAAAACTCTGCACACTTCCAACATGGGAGCCATTGCGGAAGATTACAAGCGCACCTACCTTTGGAGTATTGCGCCAAGTACCTTTTTTCTTAGCCCAATTAGTGATTGATACGCAATTGTAAAATCCTCCACCCATAATCTGTAAGGCTTTTGTGATTCCTAGGATTTTCACCAATTTCCAAAACTGATATTCCGCACACCACGGCTGCCCCTGGCATCCTGGCTGCCCCCAGCTATTCACATCTCTTGCGAATTTAGTGTAATTGTTGTATCCGGCATTCTTTTTAAAATCATCCAGATAGGCATTACTTTTCTTTTCAAGGTACCCGCCGTTGGATGCGTAATAATCACCAAGGTTTAAAAATTCCTGTAATTTGCTCATTATATCATTCCTTTCATATTGATAAGTACATGATATAACGAGCAATTGTGAATTTCAGCCCCACATTTTTACACAATATACCTACCATGATTAAATTTCACGGAATCATGGCTGTTGTTACCACAAAGATAAGGTACCGTGTTATAATATCCTTGTACCCTTTGTGGTGCTTGGAGCTGAGTTTTTTTTGATTGGTAGTCGGGAACTCAGCTCCCTTTTTGTTATTCGGTTATACTGATTACATCATGTATTATCTTTTGCGAATAGAGTTTTGCGATTTTATTTATTTTTCACTAACTATTTATATGGCAATGCTAACAAAGGTGTTCGCATTAAAAATTACCCAAATCCAGAAAAAATAGAATTTGAAATAGCGGGTACTGAGGGTGCCGCAAGATCATTTTTGATTTTTGGAAGCTCTGGTGACAGTTTTAATTACATAATGCTAGGTGGCGTTTCTTATACTCTAAAAAGCGTAACACTGACAACAGTTTATGGCAATTACAAAGCAACAGGAACTATAAGCGACGATAAAAAAACAATTACGGTTACATTTCCAGAACAAATGTGGGGAAGAGCCGTTGTTATTTACGTGTATTAATAAATTCTTACATTTTAAAATAATTATTTTATGCCTTTATAATCCATATAGGAGTATTATCTTTCATCATTTGTATGCCATTCATTCCATCCGTATAAAATCCAATGGTTGTTCGTTTTCCATCAGTTGTATAAAAATCCAGGTATGCATTATCTATACCAGAGGAGCCCGAACGGAAAACAACTCTACTTATATTTCCGTTAAAATTTGTTTTGGATGTCTCACTATCTAGTGCATTTATCGCCCCGATGATTGTCTTATTTTCCGTTTCCAATTTACCGATAACAGCCGTTGCCATTTTATCCACTACATAATCCCAAAACTTGCTCATTAGTCCGCGTTTGTTCTTTTCATCAGTGGAATCCAACAGCATAACTTCATCATTATCCGATAAAGCTGTACTTTTCTGCGTGTAATTTTTCCACGTATTATTAGCCATAATCTTATACCTCCATTGAAATATGTTGTTTAACAAGTTGTTTTAATTCATTCAATTCCGCTTTCACGGAATCAAGCTCAGATTGTAGATTTTTGACTTTCTCATGCTCATTTTTCAGCATTGCGAACATACAGGGAATCATAATACGATAGTTCCAGTTCTCGGCGCGTCCCTTTTTATCATGGTCAACAGCGATTGGAAATCTGCGGTCAATATCCTCTGCAATAAACATTGGCATTTCTTTACCGCACCGTTCGTCTTGCTCCATAAGGTATCCGTCTTTGTACTTCGCCCAGATTACCTTGACTTTATAGAGGCCTTCCAGTTCGTCTTCTTTTACGGTTTTCCCGAGTACTTTATAATGCATAGAGGATGACGCAATTGTTCCGACATCTCCATTATTATTTTTCCCCAAGTTACTACCGGTTATGAGCTTAGGCATTTCTGGCACATTGAGAGTCAGAGAACTGCTTCCGGTTGTCTCAACTTTCATCCTAGATACTGTTTTTAAAAGAAGACCAGCTTGTTTGCTCTCCAAAACAGTCCAATATCCATCAGAGTATTGCGCGGATAAATCAAGAAGTCCATGAACATGGGAGGAATCGTAACCAGCTGTAGCTACAGACTCATTTATCTGGAACCACTCTTTTCCCTTGAAGTTTTTAAACCCAACCGAGTTATCTATTTGAGCTATTATATTTCCATTCGCGTCGTACACCTCAAAGGTGCCATATCCATTATTCGGACCGCCAAGCTTCAACGTTCCGCCTTTTGCGTAGGTAAACGAAAAATATAACTGGTTACCCTCTTTGTAAACTCCTTTCACGGAACCATTATTTGTAAGAAGATTAAATATCTCTTCATGGGTAAGTGCGTCCACATCTATCACCACAGGGACAGATTGCATATCCAGCTGATTTGTAGTTCCATCTGCTGCATACAGGATAAATCTAACAGACACGACGCTTCTGTCCAGTGAACTAACAGTATAACTTTTACTCGGCTCATTTACAGTTGAAACCAATACGTTTGTAAATGTAGAGCCATCCATGGAAGTCTGCACATACCATCTACCAGAATATGCCGTTCTTGTAGCACTGTCACCATCTCGATAATAAGCTTTTGCCGTAATTGTACTTGGTACAACCTTGTCATTCTGACCTCGTTTTAGGATATTAGATGAAAGCTCGATAAAATATGTCCTGCCAGGTACACCTTGTTCTCCTTTATCGCCCTGTTCACCTTTTATCTTCGTCCAACTATATTTTGTCGGGTCAATGGAATCATCCGGCGTGTCGTAATCAGTATATTGGCCAATATACTGCTTTCCGGCACTGACAACTACATCAAAGCCAGTTTTTCCGTCAGCACTATTCGCATAAGCTATGTGGAAATATGGCGTCTTTCCGTCCGCACCTGCTTTTCCAGGGATACCTTGTGCGCCATTCGCGCCTTTTACAAGTGTCCACGCGTAATCATCTGGATTAGTACTATCTTGCTCGGTAAAATCCGCATACATACCGATATACTCACGATTACTGTCCGACACAGAGAAATCTGTTTTTCCATCAGCACTGTTTGCATAGGCTAAGTGTGTTCGCTGGGATAATCCATTAGAACCTTGGTATCTGCTCCAAGTGTAATCTGATGGGTTATTACTTCCCACTTCTGCTCCAGATTTTAAAAATCCAATATAGGGAATTTCTTCAAGTGAAATGCAAATAGCGTTCCCATCTGTATCACAAATAACATTCCCATCGGAATCAAGCCAAAGTACATATTGAGGATTATCCGTCATGTCCTCGCCATTCGGCATAGAAGAGTATCGTATTGATGGGGATACGCCTGGAATACCCTGATCTCCTTTCGGTCCCTGGAGGCCGTCAACGCCATCTTTGCCGGCGTAAATTTTAGCCAGCGAAAATCTCTTAACTACTGATAGAACGCTGATATATGTTGCTTTAATATCTACCCATCCATCGTCAGCGGATAATGCTGTTACCGTGTATGTCTTAGTTGAATTGTCCCAGGATCCTGTTACGCTATCTGATTTGATAATTGTAAACTTACAATCAGATGTAATATCCTGTGTTCCGTACATTACGACCGCCTGTGTACTCACGTTACTAGGAAACGTTCCATAATTTCCATCAGAATCAACAGAAACGCCTTGGTATTCGTTGCTCAACTGCAATGTCATATTCTTTGCAAGAGCAGCTGCTTCCTGCGCGGATTTAGCTGCCGCTAAAGCATCCTCGGAATCCTGTAATGCTTTTGTTACGTCCGTGTCTTTTAATCTTTCCCAGTAATACCCTTTTCCATCATTGCGGAATCTGTAAGCATGGCTGTCTCCATCATAATACAGATCACCTACATGCTTACTCATTTCTGTATCAGTTAGCCACTCGTTTGCCGGGTAATTGCTAAGTGTAGGTGCAGGAGTCCCGGTCCAGGTATTGATATTTCCGTCAATCTGACCTTGCATACTGTTTAACAGTCCGTCCAAAGGTGATGCACCGATTCGCACGGATGCGCCGTCAATTACAATCTGGTTATTATCAATATCGGCTGAAAAGATAATCTTTCCGTTTGTGTCACGCACGATCAGCGCGCCGGCATTGATGTAGCTTGCATTGATTCCCTCTGCATACAGAAGCCTTGCAATAAGTTCTCCATTAATATTTAATCCATAAGGATATGTCTTTCCTCCATCCATGGAAATGCCGATTGCTTCTGCCGTAAACTTCCATACAATATCAGATTCTTCCAGTGTAGGCTTATTGTGCGCATAATAGATATTGCTACCATCATCCTGTGGCTCTACAGTCATGTATAAACCACCAGAAGTTTTAAGCGTATTATTAAGCCTTTCAACGGCTTTTTCGCGCTCTGTGCGTTCATCCTTAACAAGTTGTCTAGCTTCTACCAGTGCTTTTGTAGCTGCTGACATATATGTACTGCTATTTCGGACAGGATCATCTGCCTGAGTTTTTACAGTGGTAATGCCATTTAACGGAGATGATACATCAGTGATTGGTGTAAGATATCCATTGCCGTTTCGATCAAAACTGCGTGCCATATCACCAAATTCTAACAGAGGATTATAAATCAGATCCCCTTGCAGATTTCGGAATCTGGCCCCGACCAGATTACCGCCAATCCATGCTGCTACAGTTCCAAGGTCGCTGTCAGACAGAAGATTGTTTTCTAACTCCAACACATATCCAGCAGTTCCAAACAGGGATTCCGATTCTTTGTTTTTTACTCTGATGCCAGTAATTACAATATCATCACTGGAAAGAGTTGGGCTATTTACGTAATCCTCTAACTTGGTTGGAACTAAGGAGCCGTTTTCGACAGATCCAAAATTCCACTTAATAAATTGCAAATACCCTCTATTGTCAATTCTGGCGTTTGCTGTCTCCAACATTGCCGCCCATCCGATCAATTGACGAAATGTCATATTATCTGGGAGTGCGGTGACGATTACATTTCCGTGTGCCATAGAGGAAAACCCCATATGGATATTCAAACTCTCGCAAGCGTCTCTTACCAGCGCCATAATCGGCTGTGGAAGCGTCAGAGCACTATAATATTTAGCATTGGTTTTATACATGTCATCCAGCGCCGTAAAGCTCAATATTTCGCCGTATTGCTCTGGCGTGGTAATTGTATAGATACCCTTGTCAATCGTCTCGTATCGGTCTTCTGAGGCGGCTCTGGAAAGGACTATGCTGTTTCCATCAGTATCGAGAATTGGCTCATAAAAATCATTCATCCAAATTGATTCACTGGCTGGTTCCGCTACGGAAGTCTGGAGCTTCAAATATGCATGCACTTTAGCTTGATAGAAATTATAATCTTTCCACTGACCCTCTGTATTATCTAATTCAAGCTTCATCGTTTTGCAGACTGTAGCGCCGACTGGAAAACTGCTACTCTCCGCACAATCGGAAAAGTCATTGTTGCCAATCATAATCTCGTTTTCAAGTGTCTTTGTTATTCCGTCAGCAAAGGTGATCTCCACGATTTCAATTACTTGCTCACCATCCTGCAATTTTTCTTTAAAAGTGTTTGACGCATTAATCAAGTGGATTCACCCCCTGCATATTAAAAGATATTTCGGAATAGTATTCCCCAACTTGTTTTATGTTGTAATTCATTTTTCCCACGTAAAACTTTTCTGAACGCCATTCATTTTTGTGTGCTAACCAGTGATGTAAAATGAACGGCTTTCCTTTAATAATTGCATTTACCAGATTAGTTGATTTCTCATCAACCGGCACATTGGTGGCTTTATAGCTATATTGCATAACTGTGAAAAGTGGAGTTATCAATGCAACTCCTTTTTGAGTTCGGTTACTTCCCTCTGAATATGTGGTCTCAAAGTTACACTGCATGTCCTCATCTGGCTGAGGGATGAGAAGTCCATTTATCTTGTATCTATCAGTTATTGATTTACTTATTGAAAATGCCACATTCTCACCCCCTATGCCAATTCAAACGGATTTGTGCCGCTTGCGTCACGTCTTAACTTTGCTTCGTCAATCATCTCATCAAATATCGTTCTGCGGTTTAATTGCGCTGTAAATCGGAAGTTACCACTGCTGCCCTGCTGATGCCTTGCAAATGCATCATCAATAATTTCTCGGATAACACCTTCCGGTGCTTCCAGGTTGCGCCCATTCTTCTGATCGCCGAGCACTGCCAGAAACTCTGATCTAGGTGGGATAACCGCACCACTTGCAAGCATTGGAATCGTCCCTATTGTTGGAATGCTAAAGCCGTTAAAGCCCCACCAGGAGCCTCCGATTCCGGGAATCCAGTTTGGCACTGTTATTCTAAATTTAAGGTTGTTGAGTTTGCTAATTAGTCCATTTACAACTCCCAGAACACTATTAAATCCTCCTATTATTGCATTAATTGGAGTTTTTGCAATGTCTGCCAACCCACTAAATACGTTTGAAAAAATAGTTTTTATACCTTCCCAGGCTTGAGACCAGTCCCCCGAAAAAACGCCGCTGACAAATGTATTTAACCCTTTAAATATTTCTTTAACATCTTTAATCACATCCTTTGCAGATTTGAAAAATCCGTTTAAAACGCCGCCAAATATACCGAATTGCTCCGTCCAATCCGTATTAAAGACACCACTCAACCAAGTCGAAAAAGATGAAAATTTAGACTTAATCGTTTCCCATTTTTGTTTTACGTCATCGCGAAGCGCTTTAAGAGCATTTCCAGCATTTGTTTTTAGCTTTTCGAATGCTTCCACTGCCTCATTTTTCAGTGCTACTGTTTTGTCAACAACCCATTTTTTTAATTTACTGGCAGCTTCTTTTACACTGTCCCAATTTCGCCACAGAAGCACTCCAGCGGCAATTACCGCACCAATTGCAATTGTTACAGGACCACCTAGGGCAGCAACAACAGAACTTAGTGCCCCTAGCAATCCACCGCCTCCAGTAATCAGTCCAACAAAATTCGTTACCGATGTCACTGCACCGCTAATAATGCTGTGAAGTTCAAACGCTGCGAAAAAACTACCAATCACAATTGTAACGTTCTGAACAAGTTCTTGATTGTTCTGGATCCATGTGCTAAACCTATCCAGTAAATCAGATAAAGTCTGCATGGCAGTAATGAAGAGATCACCCGTCCACTGGCCTAATGGCTGCAAAAAATTGTCCCATAGCCAGCCACCCAAAGGTTGAAGAGCTTCAATAACTGAATTTACAACAGTAATCCCACTTGATAGCATTTGTAGAAATGTCGGCACTGCATCTTGGATTGTCCAGGATCCAATTGGCAAAAGAACGTTATTCCAGAACCATTCAAGCCCGGTTCCTATGTTATCTGTTAGTGGCTGTAAATTTTGTAGGAGCGTATTGATTGATGTTAATAGTGGTGTAAAATCAAGGGTTTTAGCCCAATCTGCTGTCGCACCTGTTATTCTTTCAATAGTTCCTAGAATGCTATTTCCAATATCAAATATATTTTGAATAATACTTGTCCCAGTTCCAGCATATTCCCACGCAGTTTTAAATGCCTGTGCCAAATTTCCAATAGTATTGAATAGATTCTGCGCAATCTTTAAAGTCGTAGTTAATGACTTTTCACCGCTTCCATTCGTCCATACTGTGGCGAAACTGCTTCCAATACTTGCAATTAAACTTCCCAAACTCGAAAATGCCGTCTTCGCCGCCGTTATAGTGGCTTTTCCCTCTTTTTTCCAAGCTTCTTGAAATGGCTCCCAAAGTTTTTTTAGCGTATCTGCAAGCTTCTTAGCAGAATTGCTGATTTTATCAAGTTTTGTCTCTCCCTCTGCTAAACTGCCATAATCCACATTGTTTACTGCTCCAGATAATCCTCCAAACGCTCCACCACTTCCGCCAGATGGAGATAGCGTGGACGATGAGTTGCTACCTGTAGATGTGGCTTTGTGTATTTCGTCCAATGAAGAAAGATAATTTTTTGTTTCTTTATTTGCTTTTTTCGTAGCTGTTGCATTATCTTTATTGGCATCTGCCAATTTCTCTGCATTATCCGCAGCCTGTCCATACTGATCTGCTGTATCTGCAATCACGTTTGTTCCGGCAAGACCTGCTCCACTTCCACTTATCTGACTGGAAGATTTCTTTCCAGTGATGAGCTCTGTGAAGCTTTTGAAAGCATTCGCCAGAGTTGCCAGTTTACCAAGTAAAATATTGATCACTTTCAGAACGGGCGTGAAAATATTAATCAATCCCTGTCCGACTGTTGCCTTGAGAGATTGCAGCTGCAACTGCATCACTCGCACCTGATTCGCCCATGAGTCAGATGTTCGGATGAAATCACCAGATGCAGCCGATAACTGTTTCTGCACAAAAGCCAGACGGAGAGCTACTTTCTCCTGTTCAGTCATGGCGGATGTTGTTTTACCATATCCGTTCGCCAGTGCGTACTGGTCTAGTGCCGACTGGGTCATTACCACGCCGAGATCTTTGAGCGTTTCCGTTTCACCCGTAAACACTGATTTCAGCTTAATGTAAGCCAAGTCCTGACTGATGTTGTAGAATGATGCCACGTCACCGGTCAGCTGTGTCAGAGCCGTTGACATGTCGTAAGCCTGTGATTCTGAGAATCCGAATGACTTAGACATTGCTCCGAACGTTCCGACATACCGTTTAGCCATAGTTTCTGACAAACCGGCAGTTGTCATTGCGTTCTTCGCAAATTCATTAACCTTATCAGACATGGTAGTAAATGTAACATCGATCACGTTCTGAACTTCTGCGAGGTCGGAACCAAGTTCTATAGACTCTTTACCGAACTGAATTAGCTTGCCAACAGCAAATGCAGAACCAACTAAAAAACCAATTCGCTTTACTATCGTTCCTAATCCTTCAAACTGCCGACCTAAAAGATTTACTTTTCGGCTTGCACCGGAAATGTCCATTTTATTAAATGAGCTAGAAACCGTGGTGCCTGTTTTTTTTGCCGAATTCCCCATTTTGTCCATAGAGTTTTCGACTTTTTCTGATTTTTGTTGTAAAGATTGAAACGAATCTTCGAGTTTTTCAAATCCATCGTGAAATATGCTATTAATATTTGCATTTATTTCCTTGACCGAGTTTGCTAAATCTTTAAATGCCGCTTGTACTTCTTTGACACCAGACGATATTCCGTCAGTATCTATTCTGGTATCAATGATAATTGAGCCATCAGCAGCCATACATTCACCTCCTAACTATTTGAGGTTCAACATCTCATTCAGCTTATCTTTATAAGCTTGCTCTTCTTCGCTGAGACGTGTTTTTATGTCAATAATGTTCTTGTTTTCCTGATAGAATTTCTTTTCCCATTTATCGAGTTTTTCGCCCTTTGCCTTTTTTGAACGAATTCCAACCACTGTATTAAAAAGGCATTCACCAGATTCCATAAAGTACCCGAAAAACGTCCACCAGTGCATATAAGGCACTGCTCTGATTTCTTTACCGGCAACCTTGTTTACAGCCGGAACAATCATGTCTCCGTCCTGTTCCCAGTCCATTAAGCGGGGTTTGGGTTTATTCGGACTATTATCAACTTGACCGCAGTCAATAAATTCGCAAGCTTTCTGACAAGCTTCTGTAAGATGTTCTGATGGTATGCTTTGCCAATCCTCGAACAGAATCTGCAACATAACAACTGCTTTTGCCTGTTTGTCTAACTCTGGATCATTCTGTGCAATGAGAATATCAATGATTGCTCGAAAATCCGTTCTAATAGAAAAATCCACCCCACTTATGTTTAGTGAGGTGGGAAGCTCATAGGCGGTCATTTTGTATATTTCTCCGTATACTTATTGACTGCTGCTTGCATTTTCTTTTTTCTTTTTTCAATTTCCGGTGCGATTGCATCTGCGATTTTATCCAGAACGATATAGGCAAATACCTGTCCGTTTCCAAATACGGTAGTTGCTGTAATTGGCTCTTTAAACAGGTCTTTTGATGCTTCGTAGCCAAGCAGATAGTTGATCTTATCTTCGAGCTGTTTATTTAACTCTGCCATTTCTTTTCCGGAAGTAACTTTCTGAATAGAATCTTTGAATTGTTCAAAATATTCTGTCAGCTCCTCTGCACGTGCTGCTACATTGATATCGGTCGGATTCAGTTTGAAAGAAGAAAAAACTTCGTCTTTGTTATTTGTGAATGTAAAAACGAGAATTCCATCATCAATTTTTGTATTAATTACTTTTGCCATTTAGCATGTCCTCCTTGCATATGTGCTTATTCACTGTCAGCTGTGAATGTACCGGAACTGATATCAAATTTTCCTTTTACACGCTCACCAACGTAGTTCACAGTAAACGGAATCTGATAGCCGGATGTATCACCGCCATAGGAAGTCGGTACAACGTAGCAATCCTGCTGGTATGCTTCATACTTGCCTGCCGTGGCTTCTGTCCAAAGGTGGACCTCAACTGCTTTTGTTTTGAGGTTGTCGTCTTTGAGACGCCCATCTACGATCTTCTGTAATGCTGTGAACAGATCGGAAGTAGTGTCTGCATAGAACGGATCAGCGTCAGAAGAAACTTCATAGCCGTTATGCTTGAATGTGGATTCTCCAAGAATGTTTTTAGATGTTTCAGTATCTGGATTGAGTTCTACATTGTACTCTTCCAGATCCTTTCCAAGACGTTCAAACTTTGGTGTCAGTCCTCCACAGAGGGAGCCTGCATCAATATAATGAGCCATATATTTACGGTCAATTTTGCCTGTAACTGCCATAGAAATGTCCTTTCTGCCTATATTTTTTTTAAAAGGCTGTGTAGGTTAGCGACTATCTCTAATTGATAGCCGGTTGTTACTTGTTATATTACTTTTATATTACTTCATAAGTATTTTCATAGCGTACCGACAATGGCAATAGCCAATCCTGTACGCCACTCTCCTGCGGTTCTAAACCATAAGAGTTATCACGGGTTATACGTTTTATCACTCGCCCCTGTGAAAGCTCGGGAAACGCATTTAAACGTGTCTCAGAGCCATTTATGACAACTGGTTCTCGACATATCCATTTACCGAGACTGTCCAGGAACTTCTGAACAGATAACTTCTGCCGTTCTTTGTCGGATGCTGTGCGGTATACTACATAAAATGGGTACTGGCATACCTGATGCATTACTCCGCACACATCTTCTTTTTCTGAATAGATCAAAGCTCCGTTGTCTGCTGAGAACGCAATTCCGGAATCTTTGTTCAGTTCTTCAAACTTGATGCTTTCGCCCTGATATAATCCGGGGTACTGATTCAGAAGTGCTTTCATGGCATCTGTCAAAATTTCATATCCGGTTGCATCCTTACCGATAGGCTTATCTGCCATGTCTGCCACCCCCTGCCTGTGCTTTTACTTTACGAATCCATGTGTTTCCATATTGCCGTTTAGCGGCATCGAACCATTTTGCCTGTGCCCGTGGGTGTGCCTGTTTGGTGTATTCCAGATTCTCCTTTGCGGCTGTCTGACCAGAGAACTGGCTGACGAGGACTTTCTTCGCATACTGCCGAGCGTAAGGGCTTCCAGTCAGCTCGTCCACCATCGTTTTTCCCATATAAAGGAATCTGCCATAAGGTTCTGCTGCCGCGCAAACAAAGCCTGTGCCTTGCATAGAGGAACTTCTTGCCCTTGTCTTATTGATAAAGTCTCCTGAAATCATCGGCATAAACGGAACCATGCTGTCCATGACCATTCCATCAAGGAGATACTGAGCTTCTTGATACTGTCTGGAGAATCTATCCATATTCAGTTTAATTTTCATATCTCCATCAACTACGGAGAATCCTTTGAAATGATGAATCTTACTCATATTACTTACCCAGAATCTCAAAGTGTGGTATCACTGTATACGGACCACCAACACTGGTAATCTTAAACACGTTATCCTTATTCTCATTCATGTACTGATAGAATCCATTTCGGTAATCACCATCAGTGACTGTTCCACCAGTCCACTCACCCTCCCAGAAGAACGATTCATCTGAGAATGTGATAGTGTCTTCCAGAGCGTTATTAATCTGCCTTTTCCACTCTTTAACTGGCACCCACGGAAGAATCTTGTCATCTTTATCGGTAATGGTTATATCGCCGTTCTGGACGGTATATCGGATGTGTAACTGTGCGTTGTCTGTTGCGTCTGGTCCGTACTTTTTAAGGATTGCTCCTTTGTCGGTAATGAGGTCAACGCCGGATAGCACATGAGGATACCAGTACGCATCTCCTGTTGTGGCACTTTCGTAATAGTTAAAAAGTGTAATATTAGATGAATACATGATACCCTCTCCTTAATTATTTTTTCTGCACTGTCTGTTTAATAACCTGATTCACACCAGTAGCCGACAATCCGTTAAACATGCCGACTGCAACCGCTGTGATATAATCCGTTGCTGGGAAATCCCGGATAACTCCCATTCCGACTGCTCCGAGAATTCCACCAGTAACCGCCATGATTACCGGAATCCATTCATCAGAGATTCTTTTTGATGCTTTACAGCCCATTCCTACAATGTAGCAAATCATAACGATTGCGATACATGAGCCTAATGTTGAAATGTCCATATAATCACTCCTTTATGCTCCAAAATTCAGAGAAAAAGGCTCTCGTAAAGCCTTATATATTTCTCTTTCGATATCATCTTTATATACCGTTGTGAGGACACCACCGACATTTATAGTCTTTGTTTCTCTCATAAGTGATTGTGATGCTTCTTCTGTAATGCTTGCATCTAAATAGGCTACTCCAACATTTTTACCATTCCAACACTGTTTTTTGTGTGGACAGTTTTCACAGTCTTTTCGCATATCTGAATAAGCCTTTTTATTGCAAATCATACCCACACCCCCGCATATAATACTGGTATTCCATCATCCGTCCTCACTCCCATCAACAACGGCAAAGCTGTCTTAAGAAGTAAGTCGTTCGTTTTCTGTACGTCCCCGGCAGCGGCATACACAGCACTCCATTCCTTTGCACCTGATGCTTTCTGCTGTGGCGTTGCATAAGAGATGGATTCACTGCCAGATGATACAGATGTTACAATGCCTGTCGTGCTACCACCGGACCCGATTGCGGTTGACGTACCGCTCACAGCGGCATTAGTAGCATTCCTTTCAGCAAGTTCAATTTGATACATTTTTTCAGCCAATGAACAGACCGCCTTTTTGATACGCTTCTGAGAGCGTTCATCTGTTGGCAGTCCGTCCACCAGCCTGTCAAATGTCATTGTGTCCACGAAATCACTGGCTCTTTCTGCTAATCGTGGAAAGTCGGTTTCTGGCACAACTGAACCGAAATATGAAGTTTTGTAAAATTCATAGTCTGTATAAGCCATGCCAGTTACCTCCTGCAATCATCATTTTGCTGTTACAGTCGCATGTCCGGCACTTAACGCCTTATAGGTACTGTCGCACTCAACCACTGTGATTACCTGCCCTGTTGTTGCAGTAATGTCAGATTCTCCATCCCACGCGCTCCAGTTCTTCACATTCTGTCCGTAGTCTACGGAAGTCTCAGATGATGCAACTTTGTACTTATATACATTCCCTGTGCTTACTTTTGCCGGAGTAACAGTCACTTTTGTATCTCCGCTCTTACTTCCTGCTGCGGAGTTTACAGTCAGAGTTCCAAGTGTCTGAGTTGTGTTGATAGTTCCAACAGCAATAGCGTCAATGTACTCCGCAAAGAGCGTAAGTCCCATGATTGCGAATGCCTCTGAAACTGCTGTGTGATAATTGCCCTGTGTATGGAATCCGATTAAATTTGTCTCGCCAGATACAGTGTATACAAGACCTGCTCTTGCGAAATCAGATTCGTTCGGATCCACGTAGTAAAGAACGATGTTTTCTACAGGTGTGGCAATAACTGTTCCTCTTGGAATCTCACTGTCAGATAACAGGAAGATTGTATTAAATCCCAGGAAGTCTTTCATATACTGGAAGCCGAACTGATTCTGAATAGAAATCTCAGCTGCTCCGATATACTCGTACACATCCAGAATGTTTACAAATCCAACAACACCAGTCACATTTCTGTGTATCTGCTTGAATTTGTTTTCTACACGACCCTTAGCCATTGCCAGAGCCATCTGGAAAGTGGTTTCCGTGAATGAGAGAGTACCTGTTTTCAGATAGTTGTAAAATCTTTCAGTAACATTGGTCTGAAGCTGGAAAAGGAATTCATCATCAGTCATTTGAACAGCGTTCTCATAACCGTGATCCTTGATTGCTTCGATAGATACAGCCTTTGCGTACTTCTCGATAG